>Ga0056116_1001059_pt1 | contig 10348 bp, 10 predicted proteins | sample WorMetOlspDAHAB2_FD_67352 | JGI IMG/M metagenome (GOLD analysis project Ga0056116, IMG submission 67352) | Marine gutless worms symbiont microbial communities from Max Planck institute for Marine Microbiology, Germany - Olavius sp. DAHAB.2 ...
CCGAGGGACGGTAAATGAGTATCAACCTTATGGTTGAGTAATAATACATGGCGATGGGCGAATGTTCGGCCTATAGCAGCCTACAGGCGGACTCAAAGGTCAAGTTTGCAGCTTGGCCTAAGAGCTGACGGCCACGTGGCGCTGACCGACTTTGGCCCAGAGGAACCACAGTGAACTCTCGCATATGGCTAGCGCCGTAGATGACATCACTATAAATATCGTCGTGGTTATTATTATTATTATTATCCATCATATGGTATTTTGTTCTTATATACTGTAACCACACTAATTGGTGTGGTGGGTAGCATTCACACAAGTGTGTTGCAAATTGTGTAAGCTAGATTTCTGCAAAATTCTACCACGTTTAGTCAACATTTGCCAAATTTTTGCCTAAATAAAATGGTGCAATTTTTATTAATCACAATGTATTGCTGAACTTGAATGACGTTAACCAAGGTTGTCTGGAGTCCATCTTAGATTCTGCTGATACACCAGATGCATCTCTATTCCAATTCTGTAACAACATCTTTGTAACATCATAAGAATATTCAACATTACCTGTGTGCTTGCTCTGGTGCTTCTTCAAGTGAATGCGTTGATTGAATGCATTGTCGCACTGGTCACATTTGAAAGGACGAGAAGTTGGGTACCTTCGTCTTTTCTGTTCTGAAACTTTATCATGACTTTGTTCTTCACTGTAAAGGTCGTCATGTAAACTTTCATCTGTGATGTTTTTCGGCTCATCTGCAGTACATGTCAGCTGTTGGAATGCGTGGTATCTGTGAGGAGCTACAGGACTGCAGGCTTTCTTATTGCTGGCTTTCAGGTCTGGTTCAGCAGCTGATTGTGTTTCATTTGCAGATGTGCTGCGTGCTGTAACTGACTCAACAACAATGGGATACTTAAAGGACGGAGCAACCGCCACAGATTCACGCGACACTGGTATAGAAAACGTCATGCCAGGCTGAATAATAACTGAACACCTGTGGTGACTTGGATGCAGTACCTCGGCAGACTCTGACGCTGCAACAGTCGCTGGATGTTTTAGAATATTATGCAACACAGACAACTGACCTTCAGATTCTGGTTCCAGATCAATGTAAATACTCGTTGGACCACTTGAATTAACTGGTACTCGTTTTCGAGTATTTGTGTGTTTGATTTCTATGTGTCTCTTTCGCTTTTTTGGAAGCACAGAACTGCAGCATTTCTCTACGATCAATGAATGGTCAGGCACATTATCCAAATTTTCAGTGCACGCTGTTTGTAAGGTGACATCGCCAGAAATGTGCTCCGAAAAATTGCCGTCAATGGTGACAGACTTTTTCTGTCCAGTAAACTCTTTTGACGACACATTTTCAACATTTTCTGACAAGCCACTGCACAATGACGATTGTATGGGTCGTGAGTCATGGGGCTGATCAAGCACGGATGCATTTGATCTGTGTGATGGAAATACCTGCTCTTCACTGGACAATGCAAGTGATGCTAGTTGACGCAAATCAACAGATTGTTGTGGCACTGACAAGAGCACTTCTGTACCAGACTTTCCATTCTCGTCACTCTTGACAGAGCTGCCTTTATTGGTTTTCTTTGACCATATAGACTGTTTCCCTGAGTCAAAGGTGACTTCCGAGTTTTTTAATGAAACTGGTTCATTTTCCAAATATATCTTAAGTGCATGAACAGTCTGTGCATGTTTCAGTAGACTCCATGGAGTAACAAACTGCTGCGGACATGACTGGCATGTTAGACCTGTGAACATTCCACACAGTAATCAAAAGCAAACAACACAAGGCCACTTTCCATTACTTCCAGGAAAGCCTAGAATAGTAACTATAAGAAAAGTATTATTTCACACTGACGCACTATATTTGCATAAAAATAAACTGGAGTCAATCAACCACCATGGTAGTAGTGGTAGCAGTATCACAACTGTATCCACATCCACGCAGAAGGCAGTATTTTAAGGTGTTCGAAGCAGATGGGACTAATTGTGGTGTTGCCACTGAACACATTTTCGCAGCAACTGAATTTGCTAATCGACAGCTATAATTATTAAAATATATAGTTCATTTTGTGTTCACTTTTTACCAGCTTTATGAATTTTTCCATAGAAAATTTTCTTTTTAAGACAATTGTGACACTTTGAGAATACACTTATAATTTATACCAACAGTGATAGAAAGTTTCCGAGTGGTGGTCGATTTTCGGCTGAGGCAGCTGCATACGGTCATGCAAACACTCACTCTAGACAGCACAATTGCTCTGGTGAATGCACTAGTCATCAGCCGGATCGACTACTGCAACACAGTCTTGTCCGGCGTGCATGGCATTCATCTCCGACGGCTACAAGGAATGTTCAGAGCATCGGTGCAGATGATCTTTCAGCACAGAAAATATGACCATGTCACCGATCTACTGCATCATGATACTCTCCACTGATGGCTGCCCATCCATCAAATAGTGGTCTGCAAACTGTGTACGATCGTCTACAAGTGCCTTCACGACGTGACCCCATCATATCTGCCAACCAGTTGCCAATGTCTTGGGTCGTAGCTGCCTACGTTCCTCAACCGGCGGTGATCTGGCAGTCGCGCGAACCAAAACGTCAACCTACGGACCACGCAGTTTTGCAGAGTCAGACTGCTGTTGGGGCCAACAAGCTGGAACCAATCCTTGATGCAACCACGTCACTCGGACAATTTCAACGCAGACTGAAAACGTCGCTGTTACGTTTGGCCTATGGGCGTGATTTGGCTGTGCACTCATGACTGTCTAGGATGTCAAGAGCAGTGCAATATAAATGTACGAACTGAACTGAACTGGGGGGTGTTTTATGGCATTGAAATTCCCCAAATGTACAGCCACAGAATTTTAAATTTGATGTGCTATAGTAAATCTACTCCTCTTTGCAGAATGCCACAAAGATCGCAGCAGGGGCTTGAAAATTGACCCCTTTGCCAAACTTTCCTAGAGTTTTGGCTGAATTACAAAAATTGTCAGCTGACATCCAAATTCACCAAATTTATGCAAAAATTTTCTGATTTAATTACGGTTAAAATACGGCCGAGGTAAAGCAGTGACAGTAACTAACTAAACATAAAATTAAATTGAATACAAAGTGCTTAATGTGAAGTACATCCGGATTTATATTATGAAACCTATTGTGCAGTCTGCTCAGTCAAAAACTTGAGTAAGCTAATCATTTAGGACACTATTTTTCAATATTTTTATTGAAATGGAACACTTTGAAGCACCTGGATTGCTCACAGAACCCTCATGCAGTGACACAAGGGTTTCTTCTATTCTAAATGGACAGAAACGTCATTGTCCTCTACTTAGTTATGCACGAAAAACACCGATTGATGCAGGTGTATGTGTGCAACTCCACAATTACATCCTAAATCAAAAATTAACTATTGTGGCCAGAATAGGTGACATTATTACCTATTAGTTACTTTAATATCACCTGTTAGCACAGTGTTTTTTTTCAACAATTTCAGCCATTATTTTTTAATATTTTACTGGCCACCGGTGGAATCCGACTGGCACTTGCGGAATCCTTAGGTTCTGTGGCACCCAGGTTGAAAACCATAGATCTAGGACAACAGAAAAGCCTCATTTTAGCAAGATTTTTACATTTTACAATTGCCTTTGATGATCCTAATGTTTTCTGGCGGATTTTCAGCCAACTGAATATGGAGGTGATTAGAGGTAAGCCAAATTTTGTTGGCGGATTAAAAATTTGGCAGCTCATTCGGCTAGCAGCACCAATTGAGGGGTCTATCTACAATGAAAGGCAAAAATACTGAAAATCAGGCCATCACTAGAACAATTTCACATGTTTCTTCTGGTAAAAATTGGTATTTGCAAATTTTTAGTGTATCCTACTAGAATATGTAGGTGTGTTGTGGAATTTCTTCCAATGGTTGCCAAATTGTACCTACATTCCTACAGTTTGCCAGAAACAGTGATGTTAGTCCTTGACCTTGGCCTCGGCCTTAGATGTCAAGGCCTTGGCCTCGGGGGCTAGTACTTGGTTTGGTGCTTGGAGTCATAAATGGAAAGGCCAAAATGACCAAATGTACAGTAAATTGTCTTTATTACTTTGATTGCAGCGAAGTTGGTCATTACTAATTAGTCAGATCCATTTTAAATGCGAGTGGTTGTAATATTTCGATTCTGGAACAGTTTGCGAAAGCCACTGATCACGGACCGCTAGAAAGTGGTCACTGTAAGCTGTATCATCCCTATACTGACCTACTGCCATTATCAACACTGTGTGATCAGTATCCACTTCTTAAGTCGCTCCTCAAGTCATTATTCTGCATACCTGTCATGTCTGCACCAGCGGAGCGAGAGGGTGTTCTCGAGGAGCGACCTGCTAATGCGGCCACATCGGGCTCGCATGTCGGATGACACAATGGAAATGCTGGTGCTTCTGGCTTGTAACAGTGGGATATAAACTGCAGATGATGCCTAGGATATTCACATTTTAATGATGACTAGTATTTAAATACTATTGTGATGTATGTTTAACTTTCCTAGTTAAAATGCTATGTTACACTGGGGGTGGTTTGTCTTGCTCTTGCAAACACTTGGCCTTGACCTGGCCTTGGAAAGGCCCGGCCTTGGCCTTAGGTATCAAGGCCTGGCCTTGGCCTTGATACTAATGGCCTTATTAACATCACTGGCCAGAAAACAGAAAAGTATAGCCACAATTTTCTCTAAAAACAGCATCCTCATATTCCTTATTTTCCATACAACAGCCCAAGGAAAAACTGAACATTTTTGACAATCGATCATCTGTTACAAGTTTTGGGAATTTTTTTTTACATTTTAATGAGTTATGCGGTGCACAAATGCAACATTTACACACCCAAACTGGCATACAGACGCAGATTCTAATGAAAAATATAGCTCCAGAAAGCCAGAAAATTTATATGAGGTGGAAACATCAACACTTCTATACCAAAAAATTGCGCTATTTTATTCTCAATTCCTTACAATGGTTGAAGTGGTGCAAACTCATATCTGGTCAGTTTTAATATTTTTTGCCAAACTGCAGAGTACATGTCTGGAATTTTAGGGCTGTTAGCATTCCACACTCCAAAAGCATCCAACTAAACCATATCCATTACTTCACTATTGTGAAGACCAAGGTTCTCTGGTCTACATCTAGTTGATACCTCTATCTGCCAACTAAGTCACCAGTCTGAGTAGGCACTGTCCAAGTTAAGCCAGTTTCAGTCATTAGTGACCTCGGCATCTACATCGACGGAGATGTGACAATGACATCACATGTTACAGAGACACTGGACGTCTCTTGTTGTACCTCGCCAACGAATTTCACCAGTTCCTGATGTCGAGGCCCATCAGCATCTCCGCTCTGCTTCGTCATCTTTGCTTAATGCTTTCTGTCTGACGTACCCGTCTTTCAACCATCAGGGGGCTGCTGCTGCTTCCCAGCTGTGGAACACTCTGCTGCAGACGCCATGTCGGCATCATCACTGATTGCTTTTTTGGAAACATCTGCAGACCCATTCTTCAATTGTTCCTTCCCAAAATCCCCTGTTGTACTCGTATAGTGACTTCTTCCTTTTTGATGCTATTGTCAATTTTTTACTTGCTTTTTTACTTACTTAGCAATTCCAGTAGAAACCTCTAACTCTGCCAAGTTCTTTTCACGAACTATCCATTTCCATATGCACAGCACTGTACTTACATCCCTAACTCCCTAATTACCAGGTCATCCACCATCAAACCAACTCGTGGTCAGTTAATTTATGGGCTGGACAAATAGTTGAGTGCAAATTTTTAAAAATAACATTTAGAGTGATTGTCTGGCATCTGGACAATTTGCCAACTAATCAACTCCTGGTCAGTTAATTGAACTTAATTCGCAGACTGCAGTTGCAGAAATGTTCACCCAAAACACGAATGGTCAACTCGTGGACCAGACAACTCACGGACTGAAAATTTTGCGTAAAACTTAGATAATTGCTCTAAATATCATTTTTTTAAACTAGCACTCCATATATTGACTATTCTGCAAATCTTCCAGGTTGCAAATTGACTGACTGCAAGTTTGTTTGTTGGAGAATCAACTGGAAAGCAATTATCTGATCTGAATTTTGTGTCATATTCTGATTGAAAACTTTCAGTCTGCAAACTGACTGATCAGGATCACGAGTTGGTTTGTAAGCGAATAATCTGGTTACCATGTCCCTTCATTAATCCCTTAATCATAATGGCTCATTAAAAACTGCAGTAATACTTACATTATAGTGACTGGTAGTAAATTAAACAAAACAAGTTTTTGAATTCACACTCAGCTGCTTACCAACAGTGGTCACATCTTCACAATCAAGTTTCTTATGTTGAACAAAATTGACAATGTTGCTAAGTGGAAAGTTCCTTTGACAGGAGCCACAAACTAGTACATCATTGTTGTCTGTTCACACACACATGTATGCATTGTAGACAAGAAGTAAAAAAAGACTATCAATAAGTGAATTTCACGTGTCTAGAGATTGCAATCCAGGACCATTTTTTCAATCCAACTTCTAGAGACCTTGCCTAACTCGGTTATACATGTTCGACACTATCTACCGATTGGCCCTCTCTGCTGATGGCTTTTGAAATTATAGTATGCATAAAATTCCACATGTGGGATACGTTCTTGTAAGACAGTTAGGTCAATGTTTTAAATAGACTATTCAGGTTTATTGCCTACACAGTGAGTGCTTTATTTAGTGTCACGTTTATAGGTCAGATAGTCACTGGAGTAATTTGTTTCTGTACTATAGGGCATAACATGACAAAAACACAACACAATTAGAAAAAAAGAAAACATTAGAAGATTCATCATACAAGACTGTCACTTCCTGAAGCCGTGCTGGGAATGCAGTGGTTGTTCAAATGTTCTACTATTGCATCCCTGATGACAGATTCCATCACCTTCGACAGTTGACTGGTTTGTGACTGGTCTATAGTTCACAGGCTAATTTCTGCTGCCCTTCTTGAATATCAGTGTGACACTGGCTGTTTTTCAATCCAGTGGGACACAACCTTCCTCAAGCGAATAATTGAACAGTGTGGCTACTGGATGAGCTATTTCATCAACAATTTCTTTCAATAACTTCGGTCATTGATTGATTGGGGTTTAACGGCACTTTCAGCACAGTAAGTCTATATTCCGCCTTCAATAACCTCGGTGACATATCATCCACACCTGGGGACTTGTCTGCCTGAAGCCCTTGCAATTTTTTCCTGACCAGCTGGGCAGTGATTTCAATGTTGACCAATTTCCCCTCTGATTGCCCTTTAAAGAACTATTCAGCTGAAGCCATATTACACGTGTCCTTGGCTGTAAAGACTGATGAAAACTGCTTACTGAACACTTCTTCCATATCTCTAGAGTCTGTGACAAGTCTGCCATTATCATCCAACACGAGCCAACTTTAACTCTACACCTGGTTTTGCTGCGCACGTAAGCAAAGAATGACTTTTTGTCATGCTTAATATTCTTAGCCAGTTCTGTATCAAAATTCTACCTGGTCTCCATGACTGCTTTGGAAGCTAATTTATTCATCATCACACAAGCAGGACGATCACTGCTCCTGTATGCTTGTGATCTACTGCTCTCACTCCTTGTATGACATCCACGCTGGTTTTGTTTTCCTCATACAGATATTCTTCAATGGGACATATTTGCTTTCCACATCAAGAAGAACCCTGGTGAATGCTGACAAGAAGATCCTCCCAATTCACCATTCGCAGATACTGCCTGATTCCCTCCACGTCGCCTTCGAGTAGTCATAAACGGATCGCTTTGACTTGATCTATATGGGTGAAACTGGTAACTTCCATAACATGGCATGGTGATCACTGGTACCAAGTGGACCCAAGACTGTAAGATTGCTCACCATATCTGGCTCATCTGTAATGATGAGATCGAATATCACATTTTTCCTAGTCAGAAAGCTGACAAGCAGTGAATGTTGACATCCAAGTAATCATAGAACTGCCTCGTATCCAAACTGCAACTGTCCTCATGTAACAGTGGCCAGTGTGTGATACTGTAGTTGAAGTCCCCAATCAAAACAAAACGATGCTTCCAAATGCCCATTTCGACAAACCAACTTGCAGTTAGTCAAGTCGCGCACTGGTTAACTCGCCGACATTGACATTTTTTTAAATCACAGAAAGACTACACTATATCTGACTGCTAAACCTAACACTAACCCTGTTGAAAGTATTCAACAGAGTAATCTATCGCAAATCACATGTATAGCAAATATTTGCTGCAAATTTTAAATCAAGCATTTCGGCGAGTTGACTAGTCTACGAGTTGATCAGTCCGCGATTAGACTGACTGCGAGATGGTTTGTCGGCGACTTGTCTGGCTGCTGCCGAAACATATCTGTAACAGGACAATTCGCAGACAAACCAATTCGCGTTCAGTCAAGTCGCATAATGGCCAACTCGCGGAGTAGTCAACTCGCCGGTGCTGAAATGACAATTTTTCCTGTTTCGTCGCTGTTGTTCCAAATATCCGTAACAGATGTGATGAGATCTTGACGAGCTAGACTGTGTGCAGGGCATCGTTTATCGTATTTCCACAAGCACAAGCTTTGGTAGTATTTGCGCCGGATTTGTATGAGTGACGATCAAAAACAGAATCGTGAAGAAGTAACCGCAGGTAGTTGACTGCTGTATGTCTGTCTTTCGGTAGAAATGGTTTCTGAGTTCTGACCAACTCTGGGATGATATTGATAGGTTGCTCTGCCAGTATTCGAAATGTTCCAACTGTGTTGCCAACTGATATGACACTGTTTGTTGATCATCTTTTTACATGCATTTGTGGTCAACACAGCTATAGTTGTTGTCATCCGCATCTTTAATGGCTGCCTTAGCACTCGAGTCTGCAAGATCATTGTATACAATATCACAGTAACTTGGGATCCACACCAAGCTGACTTTGACGTTCATTGATTGGAGTGAATGCAAATGAGCACTGATCCTTGTGAGCACTTGGACATTATGGTTCACAACGGATCTGTAGCGAACGAGGTCAATGGCTGCTTTGCAATCACACATTATGAACAACTCACTCTGTAAATGTACCTCATGTGGCTCAGCTAAATACTGTATCGACATATCCAGTGCTAAGGCGAAATGATTACGATCACCGATCGTTGACAAAATTTGGAAGGTTAAAGTCACCGATTGGTGATTTTAACCTTCCCGGATACGATCACTGATACCACCTAGCTATTATTGCATCAGTCGCACGATGCAATTTGCTATTAGGCTATACATGCTCTAGTTATGTTGTCACCTATTTGTTCTTTTTCGTTCATTTTTAAAGCAGATATCAGTTAAACAAATTCAACAAAGATCTAACAGGTTTATTAGCAACTGCATAGAAACAGCAAAACGGAAATTATATTATCGCTTTATATTAACATATTATCGGTATACATAAGCAGCGTTATCATTAAGACGCTGATAGAACTCAATGAGGCCTTTAACTGTAGGCCTATGTATAGCACACTTAAGACGTTCACGTACGGTTCGTTGGTTGGGTAATTGTTAACAGATAAAATATGTGATTAGATAGAGCAAAAGTACAGTTAAGCCTTCTGTACCATGAAATTGTCGCTGTGGAAGTATAATTCGGTAATTACATACACAAATTAGGATCGTATTCGTATTCAGTATAGGACTATATACTTACGTGAACCTTATTTCTGATAAGCGTGTGGTGGATTTTTTAGTCCAGTTGCATTTGGTAACCAATCCGTGACTTTAACCTACAAAATTTTGATCACCAATCAGTGATCGTAGTCGTAGTACAACAGATCACCGATTTTAACCTTCTAAACTTCGGTCACCGATCAGTGATCGTAATCGGCCCCGTGCCAAGGCTATACCGCAGGCTTCTGTATCAAGGCTATCCGTCAACAAGCAGAAAACTTCTGTGCAAACGGAAACCTCTTCATCACATTTGGCAGGTACCAGTGCTGCCGCACAACTGCCAACGCGAACAAATTCATTCACTATCCTCCCTTTGGATACGATCCATCGTCTGGTGCCGCCGTCCTTCCTCCTGTTCCATTTTCTCTTTCAGGTTCTTCCTCAGTTCCGCGTCCTGTTGCCTTTCCATTGGTGTCGTGTCCTTTTTCAGAAAGATAGCCTTGAATTTCTCCTCAGTGGAATGAGAAGAAGAAGAAGAAATTTATTTGCCACGAACAATAACAATATTAAACCAGAAAAACACAATATTAATGTTAGCTCGTAGCAGGCTGCCAGAAAAGCAAAAAGCCATCTATGCTGGCCG
>Ga0056116_1001060_pt1 | contig 10348 bp, 6 predicted proteins | sample WorMetOlspDAHAB2_FD_67352 | JGI IMG/M metagenome (GOLD analysis project Ga0056116, IMG submission 67352) | Marine gutless worms symbiont microbial communities from Max Planck institute for Marine Microbiology, Germany - Olavius sp. DAHAB.2 ...
GTCAATGTCAATGTCAATGTCAATCAGAAATTTTTAGCGTGGCTTTAACAGCAAAGCTGTCACGAAGACCACGACAGCGCAGGCAACAAGCTAAAACAGAATAACGTCGGGGAAGGATTTCTTGAATAGATATGTCTTTAATCGCTGACAGAAGATTGGCAGGGAAGGTGATGACTGAACGTCAGCGGGCACCAACATACCAACTATAATTTTTGAGAATACTATAAGAATAATTATCGTAGTTGTACACAGCCCCAGAGGTAGCAAACGTAATCAGTGATACCAGGCCCGGTTCTACCGGGGGCGGGGGAGTTGCGGGGGGTAATATGTCTTCGTTGGTGCCACTTGAAGACTTTAAGCATCATGGTCGTCACGCCATGAGGATATTCTCAAAGCGCCCATTAGGACCAGCGACAAGAACATAGTGTCAAACTCCATCTAAGAGACGAACGGACGGACGGACAAAGAGACACGTTTCTGTCCGTCCGTTCGTCTCTTAGATGGAGTTTTACACGAACGAATGAACGAACGGACAGACAAACGGACGAACGGACAGACGCCGGGAATAGAATTTGGTGCATTTTAGCCTTAAAATGTGACATATGGTGGCAATAATTTTAACGATTTTCCTGATAATCAACCGATCAAACTTCTTGTATTTATTGGTTGATTGCGGATTTTTATATTATATCCCTCTTACTTTTCTATATAGCATTGCAGTTCGGTCCGCCATATGGATGGACGCCCCTGACAGACACGACGGACATCCGTCCGTCCGCCCGTTTGTGTCTTAGATGGCGTTTGACAATGACACGTGGAACTGAATGGCAATTGATAAAACCCAAATTTTTGCAGTTAATATACGAAATATACGCATAGTTTCTTTCCTCCTTTTTGTGTCATATTTATTTTGTTAAGCGCCAACCTTTTTGTTGATGACAGGACTGATAATTTATCGATTAATTGATTGAATCAGTGGCGGACTCAAACGGGAGGGAGGGGAACTGCCCCTCCCCCTTATTGGCCCAGGATTCATCATTGTCGCAAAATTTTATATATTAGGTCTGCCGTCCTATTGTATAATAATAATAATAATAATAATGTAATGAAACGAGCGATGCAGAATATAATAAAATACTCGCATACTTACTAACTTAAAACCAGAGATAGAACGCAGCTATTCAGTTAAACGGTTGCGCGGTTCAAGCCACACAACAATCCATCATTGTCACACAGTCTCTTTAATTGGTGCGCGGCCAACGTCAACAGTTGAACTGATAACAATATAATACCGTCGCTTTGACACTGTATCGCTATGAAAGGATTGCCCGTCGTAGGGGCACACCAGCAAATGTTGGGGGTTATGGGGAACTGGGGAGGGGATTGGGTGGCTGTCTCGGGGGAATTCATAGCCGGAGGTTAGGCGTGGTCTGCCATGGCAAATAAGTCACACTGTGTGTGAGTGTGACCTCTGTGTGACCTCTGTCATGGCCAGGTCTACGGTAGTCACTGTCTCTCTGTATGTGTGTTCATATCTGTGTATATGTATATAATGTACAGAGAGTGGTCTCGAACGTTTAAGTCCGAATCAGTTAAAGTTAGCAACAAATCGTATTAGATCCTGCCAGAAAAGGCAGATTTTCATGCAGTAAAACAATGTCGAAATCCGGTTTGGCAAATGGAATAGGCTACGTCCTAATTGTCGTCACACATAGTATCACGCATAGAATATCTAATTCCGACAGATAATATTAGTGTTAATCCTTAACACTGCGTTTTGACAAAGAAACCTAATCTGATTTGCAAGCTTCATAATTCAGTAAGGGAGCTCACTTTTTGGGCCACTCTGTGTTTGCAGTATGCATTGCAGACGTTCCACATAGTCAGTTTTTCTGACGCAAATACTTAATACTGTGATTCAAATGCAATGGCTGCAATGTTTTTTTCTGCATCTCGCATGCAATAATTCGTTGTAGAACCGCCGAAAATAAAAACGAAAACGATAACGAAATTCGTTTTTTGCGAACACATGAGGTCAAGTGAGGTCATTGAACTGAACGAAAAAAATACGACAGCGCTCCATGCTGGAGGTATTATGTGGAGTAGTAATCCGTGTATTTACATGGAGTACAGAGGTGGAGACATTAAACAGCAGACTGGGGCTACGTACTGCTGTATGGATACCGACCAAAGTCCGCGATCGCGGGCTTGGGCTGCGGCCTAAATTGTACGCCGGCCCTGTGTGTGACAACAGCGCCGCTGATGCAGCATATACGGCCATTGTGGCGCTATGTATGTGAACCTTGCCTTTAACTTTTACCTATAACCTCCTTGATAAGGAGAAAAAGCGACTGAATTCGAAAATCTGAAAATTCCTGTTCCAATTAAGTTCACTTGCCAACCGTGCAGTTCGACTGGTTGATAATCCACTCACAACAGTTGGCAAATTAAGTTTAAGACGTTGCGCTAGCAGCTTTCGGGCTTAACGCCTTATTCTTTAACTAACTAACTAACTAATCGTTGTGACACGGTATACCCTCAACATGGCGGCGGTAACCATTGTAGACGGAATGTCGTCACTGTCACCCCGCGTACAAACAGAAAAAAAGGTGGGCGTATTCGGCCAAAAAACGGAGCTTAAATAACATTAACCAAGGACCTGGTCTTAATGCACTTAACGCAAATGCCTCAGTACAAAAAAATGATAGGTCGACAAAAGTATACAGGATGGTTCAATAAAGTATCTGCTATTTATGACAAAAGAGTCATTATAAATCGGATAAAAGCCGTCGGTAAGGCTGGATTTCCAGTATGAAGTAAGAACATGAATACCGTATGTTGGTACTAAATATTCTATGCGTGACCTAATTTATGCCGCCATCAATTACTGTACTGTGCTAGAATCGGCGATACGGGAAACTAAGTGCAATAATAAAATCGTGCAAGACTGAAAACTTGAGAAAAAGATCATAGAATTTTTGCCCGAATTCCCATCAGGTTTATGAGAGGAAATTAATACGGTGCAAGTTTGTCATCATCATCATCATCCTTTCATTACACAGTGCCACAACAAAATTGTCCTACAAGATGGCGAAGGCAAATCTCGCAGTGTACGGTCATCCACCGTGGCGACGCACTGCCCGTATAGCTCTAATTGTTTCGTATACTGAAAACTCTTCATTGCGCATAGCTTACATATATAGCTATCTGATGCTGATTTTTTTTCGCAAAAACCTAAAACGCTGAATTAAGACTTGACGACTATGACGAATGCTATTTATTTTTTTTACATATTTCTTACACAGAGTATACACCACAAAATGATATAAACGTTCACATATGGTTAAAAAAATTAAGCGCTTAATTTTACTTTTTACTTTATCTTCAATCCTATTTGACATTTATTTTATTATTTTTCTACTATTATAAAAATTGTACTATCGGCTAAGGGCATCAAACGGCCTAGAGAATGATGACAACGCTGATCGTAACACCGACACGTGGAGCCACCATTGGTGATCGTGCGTTTCCGGCTTCTGCGTCGCGTGCCTGAAATTCCTTTCCAACTTCGGTCAGCGAAATCCAGTCACTGCCTGCGTTCCGCACTACGACATATCTTTTCCGCCAGACTGACCGTAAGTTAGATATGTAACATACCTCTGGAACACTCCTGGTGTCACTTAAATTTTTGCATTGCTAATAAAAATAAGAATAATAATATGACTATGCGCCATATAAATTGACTTGCTTGCTTATTCACTTAACACCCAGAGCGTATATGTTCTTACTGCATACGTGGGAGCTCTAACTTTTCACTGGGAGGTGATGATGATTGATGATGAGTTCCACTATTAACTTCAAACTGCGATGAAGGGGATCGCCTATCGTGACGGCCTTCGCGTCGAACGTGTTGTTTTGAATTCAAAGGACGCATAATATACGCATGCGACATGTCGCTGGCGACAGGCCAGCATCGCGTGTCTCTCGAATGCATATAATGCAATGCACTGTGACTGTGGGCGGCCTACATACAATCTATCAATCAAACTATCGCAGCGTTGCACAATAACGCTGCTGTATCCAACTCATCTTATACTCGATGACAGCAGGTGCGTTGTACAAACGAACGCATGTATAGGTACGCAGCGTAAAAAGAAAGTTTTTCACAAGCCTGACTCGAAAAACTGGATGAGGGAGACAGCCGGAACTTTTTTGTGTGCAGTTCCAAGCGCGCGAGAACCATTTTTCAAAAAGTGGGGGAAAGGTCTGAAGGTCAAAAATCAAGTTTCATCGTGTAACATGATCCGCTGATTGTTCACTCCACCCCTTGAAATCGTGCTGATTGTTTAATGCAATATAATGGGGAAAGGACCTAGATGCAAAATGATAAATGCACTTGTTAAGACACCACAAACATAAGCAACATAAGTAATTTCCGACCTTAGCTCCAAATTTTAGGGGAGGGGGTCGTCAGCTGACCCCCTCCCCCTCCTGACCCGGCCTTCGAGAGCCCATGTACAGGTGTACGCAAAAACGGATCATCTATATTCATTGTGCATCTGCTAGCGCCTGAGGATAAGTGAAGTGTTATGACACCAACCAACCAACCAATCAACCACCTGTTTGAACCTACCTGTATAGCGCACATAGCCTACCTATAGGAAACAGCAAGTAGGCGTGTATATGCAGGTTCTACACTTACCTGTCCACGATCTATACAGCTTACACGACCCAGACTCGGATCATGTAGAATACCATTCCTATCGAAATTTTAGGATTTGTTGGGGGCAGAGATTTGGGCGCAGGGGAAGTGAAAATTATGGGGTTCTCGTGGCATCAAAAATAGGCAGTATGACAATGACAACGGAAAGTAATACAAATACGTGTTCATAACCAGACACTGAACCTAACCCTATACTACTATAAACAGCACGCAATATTGTGCATTCAACTAAATACAGCCACATGTCCAGAGTGTCCAGAGAAATTCATACAAGACAATGTTGTTGCACCGATTTTTACAACTTTCGTCGGCACTGTCACACTGTCTCAAAATACAGCCAGTGGCTTATATATGTATAGGCCTGAATACATGTAGGCCTAAACGCCTGTTCGTCACCGAGAGAGACAAAGAAATGCACAAAGGTGTGCAGACAAACAGAGATGACATGTGACACCAATACGCATAAGCCTATTGCTCACCTGCAAGCAATAACTATTACAAAGAACAACAGTGATGTCCAAACGATAGGCACTATTAGTCGTTTTAGCAAATTAATAAAAGATCCGATTCACAGGGGACGAATGCAGGCTGAGAGAGTTACAGATTCCCAGATAATAACGAGGAGCGAAGACCGGGAATTTCCCGACCCTCACCGGCTTTTGTTATATTGTTCTTACTGGCAACTTCGCTGCCTGGGAAGCCTATAGAGTGGTCCGAAAAATTGACATTTTTCGCACGCCATAACTTAATCACATATTGACCAATTTTCAACTTGTTTGTGAAATATCAGTGTCTCCTAAACATAAACTGAATACAAGACGACTTCTGTAACGACACGCTGCAAGAGTGCGTCGTCCAGCAGCAAGGCGGACACATTGAACATTTGATGTAAAAACTGCAGGATCAGGATGCAACAGTTACTTTAGATAATAACTGAGACAATAAACACGTTGTTTCCTGATGTTAATTTCTTAAAATATGTTGTCACAGAAGTCGTCTTGTTTTCAATTGTGGCTTTTAAGACGCCATCATTTCACAACGTATAGTGTAGTGACACACTTGAGGTGTGATAGGATCTTTATTGATAGTATTATTGAAAATTCTCTCCTGATTCTTACAGTGCGGAAAGTGGTTAATATTTGATGAAGTTAAGGCGTACGAAAAGAGTGTGCCATTTTTTGGACCACCCTGTATATACACATGCCGTCTCGTCGACAATTGAGCGTGATTCAGGGCACATTTAAAAAAAATCACTTTCCCGCCAGACCACATTACATGTATGACAAAGATTCCACCCGACGCTTTGGAGTTATAGTCATCATTTTAACATTTTATATTTATTATCAAATTAGTTCACTTCAGTACACAATGATAATGATGATGGTGATGATGATGATGGCGATTATACGTATGTACACACTTACTCACTTATTAAGAATACCGAGGTAGTCAGTAATGTCGGCTTATGTGTACTCAAATCTGACGGAAAATCAAGATACATTGGCTTATTTTTGGCCACTCTGTAGAACCGTATACAACAATAACAAGACAATCTCTAAGTTGCGTGACAATGACAGCACCTGCGGATAACAATAAGCAAAGTGTTAACACCATCGGGCAATCGATCAATCAATCACCTGTTCGAACCTATACCTGTAGTGCATATATTTATTATAGCGTACAGTATACCTGGGAACAACAGGTATGCATATATGTTCTGCCTTTACTCCCGGATCTCCGAATTTGAACGTTTTCCAAGAAGATGAGTATATTTTTGGAAAATCCATTGAGGGTGCCACCGAATTTCCGTAGAACGAGGAACGTGAAGGCTTTAATCAAGGTAGACAAGTTCCCAGCGGTTGAGTGGGAATGCAAATTTCATCAACGAGGGATGGGGATTCCCCCGGCTTTCCCCTTCAAATAAACTTACAACCCAACTATTATACAGATATCCGAGTTTATAATTAAGGTAGTGGTGACGTAAATACAGTGTTGCATCGCAGGGGTGGAGGGTCACCGGGTCAGTCTGCATTGGCTGCGTTTACCGGAGCGAATCCAATTCAAGATAGCCGTGCTGACATACAGAGTTCTCCATGGTGACGCACCACGGTACCTGCGGCCCCGTTGATCTCTACTGCTGATGTCCCTGGTCGACGAGCACTGAGTTCTGCTGGAACCAAGCGGCTGGTGGTGCTTCAGTTAGACTTTCTACCGTTGGCAACCGAGCTTTTCCGGTTGCCGCCGCTCAAATCTGGAACTGTCTACCGGAACACATCGTCTCAGCCCCCACGTTACAGTCCTTCAGGCGTCACTTAAAAACGTTTTTACTACAACAATCTTTCTGTCTATAGCACTTTAGTGGACCTTGTAGTGATTTCGGTTACTTAGGCCACTCTAAAAATCACTGACTGATTGATTGATTGAGATACGTAAGCAATAGGATTTCTGAAGTGCAGTTAAATGGGGACTCACACTTCGCTTTGGTCCCACTGACCAAATAATAATGTCGTCATTGACTGTGTGAAACGGCTGTATGACAAGTCCGGCTGCCTGAAGTCCGTCAGCAGACAGTTCCAGAATCGAGGTCCAGTTGCACAGTGCACCGAATGCCTCCCCTAACAGGACTTATTTGGACACTTTAAAATAAGCTCATAGGCATTTTTCAATTCACAGCACACACATTCGGTTAAGTGATAGGGGTCACTGAATTTCCGCGGAGAAAAGAAAGTGAAGGCTTTAATCCTGCCAGTCAGGCCAAAGTTCAGTATTTTACCCAGATCTTTGCTCGGGACCCTCCCCCACCGCTAGAATTATTTTCTAGATCCGCCACTAGTACTGATGACGTACGCTAACTTCACCCGTCGTGACGTCAAACGTGACGTAATGCTCACCTCAAACTGCTAGCCGCAGTATTCGAAACTTCCGAGTACTCGAACAATAACGGCGCAGTATCGTTTCTAGTTACCAAATCACTTGCGCATCACCATCACATATCTGCGTGCAACATCGAGTTTGCTCACTAACTGTGGCACTGGTAGCCAGATCGCAGGCTATTGTATGCCTGTATATACCTGCCGTGAGCGGTTGGAATAGCTAGGTTATCTATCATAAGCCACAATCATTAGCCAACGGAGGAGTGGGCGGGGAGGGAGAGGGACCCAACTCGACCAATAGCCTTTGCAGGTGCGCCCAATTGTTGTTTATTCATAAGACGACACGCGCCACTGACCTAAAGTTGGCTTGATTCAGTCGGCAGAGTGACAACGACAACCGAAAGTTGTAAAAACAGTGCAATTACATTGACTTGTATGAATTTCTCTAGATGGGTAGGACATATGTACAACAGCATGCTGTTTAGTACTTCGGTTAGGGTTAGGGTTGGTGTCTGGTTATGCACACGTATTTATACAAGTTACCGTTGTCATTGTCACTCTCCCGATTCAATCGCGCCATCTCTCGCGCGCAGCCTTAAAGACACTTTCTCGCGATAAGCAAAATGAACATAATATCTGGGCCTAGTGAACTGTGAAGACTGTTTTGTAGGCCTATACAGTCTGTTAAACTCCATAGGCCCGAGAATCAGTGCTTCCCAAACTTTTTGACCTGTGTTACCCAAAATGGCACCCAATCACGCACAAACAATAACACTTTTCACAGAAATGCCTACTTATTTTCGGTTGCACACCCAATTAAAAGGGAACGAGTGACAAACTATAATCATTAATTTTAATGCGACAGTTGCTATTAATTAATGCGACGATTGAGCCTGTTTCCCCGTGTCCAGTTTACGCCCAATAAAATAGGCCCCACGTTGTGAGCAAAACACTATAGAAAAAAAACAGGCCATTACCTAAATCAAAAGGTCCCATGATACAATTTTAGCAATTTACCAAATATGCCCTATAGATGTATTTAGTGGTATTCTATTTTTGTTTTCAAACTTACCTTTCTGTTTTCCCGTTCCTAGAAAGACTCTATCATATGACTCGTGTGTTACTATCACTATTCATCGCTACTGTGTGGACACCTGTGGTCCTTGCAATAATTTAGGCCACGTTAAAAAATTTTATGATGACGATGATGAATTTAATTGCCCATCACTGCACTTCTGTAAGTAATACTACAGCCATACAGAGTGGCCCAGAAAAAGCGAGCCATCAACCATAACTTTTATTCATTTCCATTCCTTTTTTTAGGTTTTTCCGTTGATTTTATCATACTGGCATGTCGTTTGACATTTTGTGTACAGTGCAGTTCGTTTTAGCATCGACGCTTATATGCTGCATGCATTTCTTGCGCGATGAACGGAAAAATAATTGGAGAAATAACGACATAGGATCTCCGTATAGCGGAACGATATCCAATGATCAACCTATTCTGTTTAGCCGTGGAGCACATCAATGAACGTTCGCCGACATTCAGCAGTAGTCATGTGATGGACATTCACCATCGCCATTTTGTATTATTGCTCGTCACTCAGCCACAAGTTGATACTAATTTTATCGTCCCACAAAGGGCACGAGGCTCAGTCGACTTAAGCACTACAGTAACAGTGTGCAGCCCTTGTCCAAAGATGTTAATACGTGCCTTTAAAAAGTACGCTGTATATAGTTGGGAAAAAACGTTGATGTTAAATAGCAACTTGAAAACAAATACTGGTTGGGAATAACTCGATAAATAGACAAAGAAGATAGACTGAGTAGGGTTTAACGGTACTTTCAGCATAAATAGGCTATGTCGTGCATTAGAGTAATAATAATAATAATACGAAATTTATATAGCGCCATAATGCCGTTAGGCGGCCACAGAGGCGCTGGCGGTGCAAACAGAATTGTTATTCTCCCAATCCCGAGTAGTATGTTGTAGTTAAAAATGAACTGAATGAAAAGGTGAGATACAAGGAGACAAAAACACCGAGCGCAGAGAAAAATAATACCACACAATAAACCGAAACGACAGAAATATCCTGGAATTCTAGTCGAATCTTACAACACTCGGACAGGAAACGAGGTGCAAATAGAATTGTTATTCTTTCAATCCCGAGCACAAGAAATAAAGTAACAGACTAAAATCAGGAAAAGATAAAACAATGATAACGAATCGCTAACTATTATTGCACAATAATTTGCATACAGGGATGTTAACAAGGGCAACCGGGCATTTTGTGTGGCTAGTCCGATTGCCTGGAACACACGGGCGGAGACTTAAGGGGGACAGGGGGGATCGTCCCACTCAAAAAGTTAGGTGGAGGAGACGGAAGTGCTTTTATCCCCCCAATATTTAGAAAATGTCTTGCAGATTTACAGTGTAAAAACGAATAAGAATGAGAAAGAAGATGAGACCCATGTGACGCGTGCTCGACATACAAGCATTATCCTATTCCACTGTCTACATTAACCTAGCTATAGTATTGTTGCTGTTTTGTAATCTTTGGTTTACCTGTAACCGTTAACTACGAGTACTGACGAAATGTATCAATCACTCAATCAATCGACCAAATTTGCATATTGCCCCTACAAAATATGGACAGCAGTGTTCAACAATGTAAAAATATAAGAGGGAGGGGTACAATAAAAACATTAAAAGCAAACTAAAAGCGGATGACAGAGAACACGAATCCTAAAC
>Ga0056116_1001063_pt1 | contig 10338 bp, 6 predicted proteins | sample WorMetOlspDAHAB2_FD_67352 | JGI IMG/M metagenome (GOLD analysis project Ga0056116, IMG submission 67352) | Marine gutless worms symbiont microbial communities from Max Planck institute for Marine Microbiology, Germany - Olavius sp. DAHAB.2 ...
ACAACGAAGGAGATAAGAACGAGATAGGCCTATAATAGGCCTACAATAAAATGTAATTAATAATATAATATGATTTAATATAAGTAAGTAACTATGTAAATTATCCACATACATACATATATACATACAACGTAATCAGCGTAGACCCTATGCCGACTGCACGCTCATTACGGTAACTACGCGTGGGCAGAGCATGTGGCACAGGCGGTCACATGATTATAATTGGTGCGGCGGCAGCGAAGGGGTTAAAATACTGTTGCCGAGTTACATTTTTAAGATGTGCATGTTTTATTATTATTATTATTATCGTTTATTGTCCCACAGGGGCAGCATAAAGCAATAAAAACATAAATTGTAAAACACAGAAAACAGACAGGATACAAATAGAGCCTGTTGATTAGAATGCTGAAATAGTGAAGAATTAAGGGGCTGTGTTGTCTCTTTAGCATTGGAACTTTAATACTTGCAGCCTGATTATGTCATAACTATTGACACTGCTGTTTCCTGTATTTGCTCAGTGACGACCATATAATGTTAAATTTGTCATTATACTGACCTAAATGAAATTTTGAGCTAATTTGATGTTGCATGTTTGCAAAAAAATGTTGCAATTGACATCTAATGTATTGCTGTGGTGTTTTACTAGAACTTATTCTTTCTGTCGAGTGATGAAGATCCAGACGTGAGGAAGAATGTTTGTCGAGCTCTTGTCATGTTGATCGAAGTGCGAATGGATAGACTTATTCCTCACATCAACAATCTTGTTGAGGTTTGCTTTGTTAATTAGTTACGTTGCATGTAGTGAACATCTTTAGTTAGTAGTAGTAGTAGCAGCAGCAGCAGCAGACTTGAAATCTTAACCATTGAGTTGTCATCGGTTCTGCATGCGTTTAAAAACTCGGGATATACCAAAATTGTGAGGCATTGTATATACTAATGCTTGTTTCGGGTGGTGGATTTTGAAAAGAAGTAATTTGAGTTCGTGTTGGTTTTGTTCGTTTGTTGTTGCTGTGTTGTTATTTATGATAGTCATATGCTGTTGTAGTACATGTTGCTGAGAACCCAAGATGCTGATGATTCTGTGGCACTCGAAGCATGCGAGTTTTGGCTGTCGCTCGCCGAACTGCCTATGTGTCGTGATGTGTTGTCGGCTCACATCGGCAAACTTGTACCCGTTTTAATACGTGGCATGAAGTACTCAGAGATCGATATTATTCTGTTGAAGGTTGGTTTATAGTGCTTTCTCGGATTAATTGCAAACTCTTAACTGTAGAGGACTGGCCGTAATCAATAAATTGTGTTTTTCTTGTTCCACCATTTAGTAGTGTACTGTCCAATCGATTATACAACCGACATTTTATAGGCTGATTGTCCTTGTTGTTCAGAGACCATTACACAGTGCGTTAAAGCGCAATTTTGCATCTTTAAAATGTAGGCATACATGTGTAGTGCATTAAGATATTTTTGTGGATAATTGAATTTTGAAAGCTATAGTTCTAAACACAAACAGTTAAATTGTCAGGATATTCGAGCGTGACTGATAATTATTCAATTTGCTTTTTGTTCTGTGAGTGATTTTTTTGGATTTATAATTTTATGTAATCTGTGACATTGGACTTTGCAGTTATTTGGTATTTATAGGTCTGTCTGTGGACAGGCAGGCACACCTGTTATTTTGGAGAAGGTGCAGTGAAAATTATAGCAAACTGGGCATTGATTGTTTGTCAGACATCTGGTAATACAATGTGTAGGGTGACGTTGAGGATGATGAGATGATCCCAGACAAAGAATCGGACATAAAGCCACGGTTTCATCGGTCGAGGCGACATAGCATGGGTCGTTCTGGAGAAGAGGTTTGTAGAAGCTTAAGTAAAATGTTGACAATAGATTATCTAACATGAATTTACAACGAATAATGACATGATGGCTTGTGTAGTAGGAAGCCAAGATGCAAAAAGGTGAAACATTTTTGTGAACACTGAACAGTTGTATTGGTTTACTGGTTTTATATTTAAAATGCAGATGAAACAGTGTGATGCAACAATAGTTGGTAGTGATAAACCTGCTGTGATGTTATGGATACTTCTCATTTTAGGGGAAAAACTGCTTTCAGTGTTGCAAGGTATTGAAATTTTGAACCAGAAAATCTGTCACCACCAGACTTTTCTTTTAACTGCAACACACATATCTGCTTTTCCCCTCATAGGAGCTGCCTACTGACATCACCTGTGGCTTGATTGTGATTTCTCATGTTGGGCAGATATTATCATGCCTAGTGAACTTGTGCCAAGTCAACAGTGAATTTTATAAATCAAATACAGATAATGAAGATAAGACTTAATTAAACGCAGTCAGCCATATAAGAATAGTTTACAAGCAAACCGCAGTATCAGTTAACAGCTGGTAACTGTGAAAACCTTACTGATCAGGCAAACATATGTTTAACATGTTTTGAAAACCACGTTACTTATTGACATTGTCAAATAAACTCAGTTTTATTCAGTAGTGAGAACAAAGTTGGAAATTTATACACATTTTCTTTAAATAATGCATGATTTTAAATTAATTGTATGTTTTAGTCAGCTGTCTTCTGTAATTTCATCAGCTGATCTCTTTTAAAAGATAATATATTGCAGTGTGATAATGAATATGTGCTGTTTCAGAGACCACACATATTAAGACAGTTAGGTAGACTGGATGAAACGGTGTCGGTTAAAAATAACAATGTAAGATGAGATGTCATCAAGTTCGATGTCTGTTCTTGATTTCTAACACACTTAACTGTTCTAAAAATGTTATTGTTTCTTGCTAAAATTCATTTACTGTTAATGTCTTCTAATGTATTTTGTTGGTAAGTTTTTGCCGTTCAAGTTGTGCCTTTTATGGCATGCGTTCGTTACTGTGCAGCCATGTTAACTGTTTGATGTCACTTTCAATCATGAATTTAACGTGCAGAATAGTGCAGAATCATGAAACGTTCATACTGAAATTAGTGTGTTTAATAACTCGCAAATAATTTCATTTTAAGTAGTTTCCTAAAACTGTCAGAACTCAGTGTTGGATCATGGAGACGATTTGGTAAAGAGTTCCACGAAGTAGGACCGGCGACTGAAAAGGCCTGGTGCTCGAATGTGTTCAGTCGGTAACGCGGCACAGTAAGGTGTTAGACTGGCCGAGCATAGTTGTTGACGGCCAGCGACTTCCGAAACTGGTGTGCAACAGTCGACCAGGTACCTCAGAGCTTTCTCCTGTAAGCAGTGATGCAGTAATGTTCAGTTTGTAGTTGATACGCTCTGGAATGTTGAGCCAGTGCAGATCATTGTACAGCAGAGATGATAGATTCTGGTCGAACTTTCAAGTACCTGCTGCTGCATTTAGGATCCATTGCAGCCTGTTGGTCATGTAGTTTGGAGACCCGACCAGAGCAGGCTGTTGCAGGAGTCTACATGCGACGTAACAGAGGTGTGGACAACGTCTTAACATAGTCCACATACAGCGATCGGCTGACTCGTCGTAGTTGGCGCAACATATAGAAGCTGTGTGAACAAATGAGCAACATGCACATCCATAGTCCGATCAGACGCAATTGTCACTCGTAGAACACAGACCAGGTCGCTCGGAAGATCAGTTTCTGAGCCAGTCTGAACCAACAGACCTTTGCTACCAAGCCGAGCTTCAGCACTGATCCTCGTCCCAGCCCACAAAAGTTCCGTCTTGTACAACTTCAGCTGGTTGGAAGCCATTCATGTACTGACACTACTAAGGCAGGTCTCAAGTCATGCAACTGCAGCAGACATCTCGTCATGATGACAGTAACAACTATGTGTCGTTTGCAGTCTAATACATTTCGACCTGATGCTGTCAAACTGTATCAACGAGGTCCACCATGTAAAGGATGAACACACCCGACCCCGGCCTTGTGGCACAGAATGCAGGAGGATAATGATAGCAGATGGGTCTAACACACGATATGATCTGCCACGGTGGTAAGATTTGAACCACTGAACCACAACACCTCAAAGCCCAAACTATCGCACAAGACGAACCCAGCAGCATGTGTGGAACAGTGTTGGATGCTGCCATAAAGTCAAGCAGACAGAGAGTAGTCACTTTCCCAGAGTCCGCAACAAGTAACACGTCATTGTAGACTATCATTGGTGCTGTGGTACTGATGGTATGCAGACTGTTGTTGGTATCAAGTTGTTGCTGTCCATGAATGCCTTCAGTCGCCTGTGAACAACTTGTTCCAGTATCTTGGAAAGAAAAGGTACGTTTGACAGATGTGGAGAGTTCATCTGGCTGGGGTCAAGTCCACTCTTCTTCAGAAGTGGACGTTGGACATATGACGGATTATTTAAACGCAGCTGGAAAGCAGCCAGAAGTGACTGACCAGTTACACAGCAGAGCAATGGATGTGTAATGTTATTACTGTCGACGAGATTTTGAAACTGATCAAGACAGCCTTGTGCAAGACCTGTCAGCTCGACCTAGCTCTGACTTCGTTGGTCATGGAGATGTGCAGACCACTGAAATTATCTAAGGGATCACTACAACAATTATAATAACTCTGGATCACAGTGTGGAAATTAATGAAAACCTATGATCAGTTTTTCTGAGTCATTGTGAAAGTGCTGCAGCAATTGATTATGCATGTTACATGTATGAATCAGTGAAATCGATGGCATATGAGTGACAAAAACAGATAACTTGATTGTACAGTGATTCACCGTATTCGTACTCTGACGAACTCTGTCGTATGCCATTTGTTGATGATGGTCAAGTGTTGCTTTTTATGTAAATATGCTTTTTCGTATTTAATCTCCTTATATAGAAAACCATATGGAATATGGTTCTTGGTTTCATTCATTTAGTACAGAAATTTGCACAAATCAGTACATTGTTTGAAAAGTACAGAACAAACAAGCTACCTGGTTTAGTTGCCTTTGACAGTACTCGGCTAGGAAACGAGTTGGGCTTGTTCTACAGCTTTGAGCCCACACAAGGAAACTGATTGCAGAATGCTGCAGAACTAATAGTTTCATCATAGAGTTGGGTGTATAGCATGTTGTGATTTATGTTGGAATTTAATTTTTATTTGGTAGAGATTATATATATATTATGCACATTACAAAGCATGATTGAAAATGGCATTCCAATGGACGATGTTTGTGTTTATACAACTTATTTGATGTTGTTTTTGCTGTTTGACTTTTTTGCCCTCTGATTGCTGTTGTGGTGCACTTTTTTTAACACAAACATGCCTTAAAAATGACTCTTAATTAGTGCAGTGATTGTTCAGGATGGCACTGAGGAAGATGATGGAAATAGCATGGATGATGATTCGTTGTCTGACTGGAACTTAAGTAAGTCACTGCCATGCTGTTCTGTAAAGCTTTATGGCCGACAATATATGAGTGTATCGTTCTGTTGTTGGTCTTAGCATCATTGATGTTGGTGTCGTCTTTGGTGCTGTTACCAATCAGTCAGTAGCTATTGCTGCTGTTGAACTCCTATCCAAACTAGCTTGTATCACATGGTGTTCGGTGTTAAATTAATTGTGGCAAAGTGAGAGAGAGTAAGAAGATGTCACTCATTCATGCCTTTTATTTATCTGAATCCAGATATGCTTTTTATGTCGTTGACCCATTATGTAGCTGATGGCAGTGGTTTGAGTTATTGCTTCAGATATTAGTGTTTAATATATGAATATTGGTATACATATGATGTATGCTATGATCGTCAGATATAACACTGTTGCATTTTTCGTATTTGTACTCTGACATATAATAAATAATAGTAAAACGACAATTTAGAAGTCACAGTAACGTGGCTAGAGTCATGGCACCTATAAGCTTTGTTATTTGCTGATTCTATTACTGCGTTAAGCTTACAATACAGCTTCTGTGCGGTAGAAAGAATTAAATATGAAAGATATTGTATGGTATATTGACACTATTGTGACTGAAGCATTACAGTTTAAGTAAAAGGGCTTGTAGCTGAAAACTTTGTTGATAAATTATTTTGCAGTTTAGTTGGGCACTTTTGTTGAAGGTGTTGTAATATTAAAATTTTGAATGAATCGATATCTGATCTGGTCATTTGAATATCTATATCCACAAATCTGGTTTCAAGTAGAGTAGGCCTACATTCATTTTGTTCAAAATTTTTATCATGGTGTGTTGAAGTAGAAGCTGGATACTGATTGGAAAATGTGTGTCTATGTATTTGTTGATGTTGTGAGAGATTTCTATATGGCATATAACACTATTGTTGTATGGCATTGCATGTTATTGATGTTGATGTAGGGAAGTGTTCCGCAGCTGCGCTTGATGTGCTTGCTAATGTGTTTCATAATGATGTCCTGCCGATTATTTTGCCAATATTGAAAGAGCTTCTGTTCCACCAGGACTGGGAGCTTAAAGAGTCTGGCATTCTGGTGCTTGGCGCCATTGCCGAAGGTAAAATGGTTCACATTGTGCAATGATATTGTAAACATCTATTTATGAGGGGTTTTGTCAAAGTATAGTTAGAAGTTTGCATAGAACACAACTTTTAAAGGCATGATGTAGCCTAATTATACTAAAAGTGCCGTTAAATCGCAAACAGCATGCAAAATTGAGCTTTCTGTTGCAGGTTCTATGTCTGGAATGATTGTGCATCTTCCAGAGCTTGTACCATATTTGATTACCTGTCTTTCTGACAAAAAGGCACTTGTTCGCTCAATCACCTGTTGGACCCTGAGCCGATATGCACACTGGGTTGTTGGGCAGCCACATGAGCATTATCTTCGTCCTCTGATGAACGAGGTATCTTCTTGAGAATATTCACATGTTTACGTTTGCACTGTGTGTGTATGTTTGTGTGTGTCAGTTATATAAAATGATGTTGCAGTGGTTGTGTCATTATGATCATGGTAAGAACTGCATGTAGTTATTGCTGTAAGTTTCCGTAATTGTGTTTAGAATTTTTTTTATGGTACTTGCATGCATTTGCAAATTAAGAAACCTGTCCCAAGTAACCAGGTTATCAGACTGTCGCTGTCTAACTTTATTATCATGGTCGTCTCTGTGTGTTGCATCATTGCTATCATTTCTTTCTCCAAATCGACTTTTTGCTTCTGAAGCATTCTCTTTGGAGGGAAATTAAACTCAACTCACTTGCTGTAGCTGCTACCAAATGTGGAGCTCGCCTTTTCACATCTCTGTGTCTGCTTTTTTCAGTAAAATCCACCTGCCAGCACCTGAGTTCATTCCGTGGATTGGTTGATTGATTGACAGAAATAGATTGTTTTATTCACGTTCATTATTTTGCACATCATAAACTGCGTGTTGTATATGTGCTTGTTGTCTGGAAATTAGCTAACAATTTACAGCATTTTGTAGGCAGCGACTGTTATAAGTAATGTCCACACCTTTACAGTTGTGAAGTTTGGTTTTTTTTGTTACGATTGTTCATTCTGTTTTGAATGCTGCTGCGAACAAATGTTTTGAATTACCCAAGGCAACACATTTTGCACATTATCTGGAATTGTTTGATGCAGTTCCTGGCTTTGTGAATAATGAAAGATTGCATTAAACTGTGAAACACTGTGTTGGTGCGTCAGCTGTTGAAGAGAGTGCTAGATGCAAACAAGCGAGTTCAGGAAGCTGCATGCTCTGCCTTTGCAACTCTTGAGGAAGAAGCCTGCCAAGAACTTGTCCCTTATCTCGGCTTCATTCTTGAAACGCTTGTTTTTGCATTCAGCAAGTATCAAGTAAGCCAATTTTAACTTTTTGGTGGATTTTCAGTGACAGCAACTAATTTAGTATTTATTAGTGTGTAGTTTCCCCATTTATATTGTCTTGATGTTTATTACGGAATTTCAGCTATATGGGTGTGTGACTAGTTCCTGGATGATCTGGTGCGATTGCCTGTTTGTAATCAGTGTTTGTTCTAATATATCGTTATATCTTCCACTTTGTGCGTGCAATTGCAGTGTTATACAACATTTTATTTAACTTCATCTTCTGTTATAGCACTGTCACCATTGTTAGTTGCTGTTCGTTGAGTGATTGCTGTGAAACTAGCACAAGAATCTGCTGATACTTTACGATGCAATTGGGACGCTCGCAGACTCTGTCGGCCATCATCTCAACCAGCCGGTAAAATATATTGTTATGTGACGTGTATATTTTGTCCTGTAATTACGACTGAAGCTGTTCGTATCTTGCTGTATTTTGCTGAAGAGTTTGCTGTTAATGTTAGTGCATTTGTGTTTTTTGTCATGGTTTTTGGTTTTCTTATTGGTTCCATTTTGCTGTATGTTGTCTCTCCATTATGCCCTTCTACTCATTTAGCTTCTGTTTTTTGCTTATGACAACCTTGCTGAGTTGAAGTTGAATAAACTCTGGTTTTAACGAAAAGAAAATGTATTGGTGCCGACATTTGACAGTATTAGTGTGCAACACACCTGACAAGGATACTCAGTGTTGTATTATTGCATATAACTTTGTCATTTCGTTTCTATGCACTTTCGGATCAGGAATGTTTAAATGGTTTTATTCTTCGTGTGGCATATGTTGTAACCTGCTTTCAGGAATACATCTCAATGCTGATGCCTCCACTGATTGATAAATGGAATGCTTTGAAAGACTCGGACAAAGATCTCTTTCCACTTCTTGAGGTTTGTTAGATTATTACATTACATTGTTGTTGCACATCACCGTCACGTCTGTTATTGTATTTTTTCTGGTAATGATGAGAAGTGGTATACAACTTGCTGATTGCAATTTAATAGACCTGAAAAATCTTATTGCATTGTCGCTGTATTCTGTTTGGAATTTGTTGAATTTCTGCCGGTAATGGCTTGCACATTTTTGTCACAGTGTCTGTCGAGTGTGGCCACTGCATTACATTCGGGTTTTCTGCCGTACTGTGAGCCTGTGTTTCGGCGATGTGTGTCGCTCATTGAACAGACACTAACACAGAACTATGTGAGTAGTTTACATTCACGTCGTCAGTTGATTGAATAGCATGAGTAGTCTGGCACTATATGCAGTTTGTGATTGTAGTCTCTTTTACATTATGGCCATGGCAAGCTTAGTGTAAACTGTATGCAGATCAATCGTGTTCATTGTATTTTAGTGATATGTGGAGCTTACATTCAAAACAAGTGATGCAGCAGAATATGAAATGATCTCTTCGTTTTTGTTACTTCATTTCCTACATATTTTTCAGAGCCAGTTTTTATGAGTTTTTGTATCTTAACTGACCATTTTTGACACCGTTGGTTTGGCTGTGTAACCTGTGAAAATTGTCCCCAGAATGACCCGTTCTGTGTCTGGTGGGATGTGAAACCTTACTCACCTACTTACAACATTTTTGGAGATTGTCATCATTCGTAGTGTTGGCAGTTCACTCAGCATTTTCCTCGAAAATAGCAATTTTTTGTTGCATCATGTTTTCGCGAGTGTTATACGGAGGCTGGATGTTTGTCTGCAGGCAAACTCGACCAATCCAGATCAGTTTGAAGCACCTGACAAAGACTTCATGATTGTCGCTCTAGACTTGCTGAGTGGTCTCGCTGAAGGGCTGGAGAATAACATTGAAAGTCTGACTGCCAGCAGTAACTTGCTCAAGCTACTGTTTCAGTGCATGCAGGTCTGTTGAGAATTTCGGGCGTATATCGTTTGCCATTAAACTCCAATCAATCAATCAATCAATCTGAACAGCAGCTTATTTTTGGAAAAAATTGGTTTTAGTTAAAACGTATGCCCGTGATAATGATGAAGTAGTAAATGTTGATCTTGTTTTGTTAGAATTTGTGAGTAGTTAGAGACATTGAATTGGTGTGTTAGATTTTAAACTGACAGCAGTGATTGGAAGTGAACATGTGGTAGAATGCATGGTAGTATACAAAGTCTTCACTATATTCATAGTAATCATTCCTGCTGTCGTACGTGTGTTAAAATAGTTTGTTGTGTTGTTACTATTATTACTATTACTATCATTATTATAACAACGTCATTACTAACATATAGTATGTGGATGTAGGATCTTATGCCTGAGGTGCGACAAAGTTCATTTGCATTACTTGGCGATCTTACTAAAGCCTGCTATCAGCATGTGCAGCCACATATTGGTATGTTGTGTCTTTAGAGATTATATATAAATGTACACTGTGAGTAAAAACTGTCCTTGACATTTTCAAACAAAACAAGTTAGCAAGTCTATTTTGTCTAATTTTCGTAATTTTTGGCAAGAGAACAACTTGATAAATTTGGCTTTGAATGCTAGTTTAATAATTTGATTCACCTAAAGTATGCATGTCTGCAACTTAAGAAATTTAGAAACGCACAA
>Ga0056116_1001065_pt1 | contig 10337 bp, 9 predicted proteins | sample WorMetOlspDAHAB2_FD_67352 | JGI IMG/M metagenome (GOLD analysis project Ga0056116, IMG submission 67352) | Marine gutless worms symbiont microbial communities from Max Planck institute for Marine Microbiology, Germany - Olavius sp. DAHAB.2 ...
CAGGACGTAATCACGCCTGCCAATTTTTGTGAAGATCGGTTAAGGGGTTTTGGTGTGGCGAGGGGTCGAATTTTGGCCTTTTCCATTGACTTGCTTTGTCGCCTTTAAAACACTCTCGCATTACCGTGCGAGTGTGTGATTTGTCGCGAACATTTTAAGCCTTCGTATTTTAATGTTTAGGTCCTCTTATATCACTCTAGTACATTTTAGGCATTTATTTTCGATTCTGAGCATTTAATTTACTGGTTGCATCTAAATGCACATTTTCTGCATAATGTTATTAATTTAACATTTTATAACTATTTTGGGGGTCAGTCGTATAGGCAGACATACATAAATATGCATACATGGCGTGGGATAGAAATTTTAGTTATTTTTGTGATAATTGGAGAAAAACAGAATGTTACAGTCCAGTAGTTCTAATATGGCAAAGATGACAGACCAGCATGCAGCATACAGGTTTAAAATAACAAACGCCAAGGATTTTCAAGAACAATTACAGTTCAATTCGACGACTTTTAAGGACCAGCAGTCACCCTGCATTTGGTAATGTGAGCAGGCCTATAGTTCTTATTTAGTCTTAGTAGTTCTCACTTTTTAAAATGTCCAAGTAGCCTATCTGTGCAACAAACATTAGATCTTTTTCGTGCCAATTTGCAAAAAATAACACAGCACTGCACCTCGTAGAATTTTAATACCTCGCAAGTAAAACAACATGCGCACGTATTAGTAGACAGATGCTAGCACACAAAAACACGCACACATCTTGGGTCACGATATGTGCTGTCCAGTCCACAGATACACTCTATGCACGTTGCGACCAACAAAACCTGGCCAGAGTAACTGACCACCAATCAACAACAGCCAGATGTTGACAAAGTAAAAATCGCTATCAACTGGACACTGTACAGGGTGGCCCAAAAAAGTAAACTCCCGTCCCTTCCCAGCTAGTATGAATAAATTCTTCTACTATCGTATGCAACCAAGATGCGATGTTTTCCCGTCAAATCAGAATATCAAAGAAGCACTATAACATTATGAGTCGCAGCTTGAAGAACAGTAACTGACAATATCATATACTATGTCATGCACAGAATATTTAAACGTCAATTCATAGCATGTTCGTTCTTCCTTCAGACTCTAATTTGACGAAAAAGTCTAGCATCACTGCTAGGTTTTAGTACAGTTATTTGTGATTCCGAATGGGGCCACTTTTGAACAACCCTGCATGCAACAAGTGTGAATATAACTTAATGCCAACACAATGCAAGTCTTCTAATACGTGGGCTGCTGGCTAGGTCACTATAGTGGCCTCAGTAGACCAAACTTGTAAGAGGAATGTTCAGCAAATTTCACAAATCCCTCTGTTCTTCCCTTTTTTTGCTTCCAAAATGGACAGGAGGCTGAGTTTCCCAGAACTCTCAACAAAATGCAAACGATGGGAGCAAAGACAACTGCCGTACTGACCCTCATCTACAACTGAAAACCAATTATCTGCCAAATATGGGGTCTATTGTTCTGAATCCCACCCACAACGACTGCTTGTCAACAGCCATATACTTACACATCTTAATCTCATGTTTATGTCATAAAATGGTTCTAACACTTAGTATCGCATCTGATCACTGATTGGCTGAAGAGAAGGCTGCTCCGCCCACAACAGGTGACAAGTGGGCAGAGTCAACTGTATTGGGGTAGGGAGCAAAAACACAGCTGTATTAGAATTGCTGACGAAAAACAGTCTTCACACGCAATTATGACATGATACATCTCATTTACGAGTGAGTACTCAGTTAAAGCGGTCTGACCCCGCCCGACACTAATCTACAGTGAGTTGCCGACGAACGAATCTCTTGCGTCTATGCGTCGTCGCCTGCTGCTTCTTCGTCAACATGTTTTCTCTTCACACCTCTCGACTCGCCCTCTGAAACACACACACACACAAAAAAAAAATAAATAACGCTCTATTCCTCTGCATGTACGACAAATCACCATAATTCAAGTTTCTAAGAGACAGCTGAAATCTTACTTTTAAAATTGGCTTTTAATCTCAAACCATTCAATCGACTCTTGTACTGTACTGTATTTTTATGTTAATAAGTGCAACAAACACTTCATTTATTATCACTATTATTATTTGCATTTCCTTATTAGTATATTATCACTAAGGCTGCTAGAGGATGTAGAATTGGCAAAGTCATAAAGTCTTCTGAGGCACGATAGCACGCCACTTCACTATACTCTCAAGGCTTGAAAACGCTCAACAGTGAAATGCATTTAACTTTACAGGTCAGTTTTGCGTTGCGCATTACACCAGAAATGTCGTCTCCATGCTGGGTCGAGTCTGACATCGACGTATCCTGCTAAGGAAAAGTTTAAACCATTTCCAAACAGTGCAGTTGTGCAATATTCGCACTAAGCACCCAGATATTACTTCTGCGAAGTCGTCAGACACTTTACCGTGCAAAACAGTAATTGTATTATCTGGTCCGAGTAAGCGAGAGAGGTAAACGTCCCATCCGACACATAATGAGGTCATTTTGGGGACAATTTTTAGAATCCATACTGCATGTGTCTGGTCCGAAGGTCGCTTGATCTAAGTGAAAACTGTCACGATTAGCGATCAATCTACGGAAGTCTTGACATTGTTGGTCGCTACACAGCAAGGCATGCATCAGCCACCAGAAGCAATAGCTTGTGACCATGCAAGCAAGTCACTATCACCAAGTCACCAAGACATTCATAAATGAAGGAATGAATGAATCTTTGAATGGGTGTGCACATCAGTCAGCGAATGGCTTATCATACCAGCATCATCATCATCCTCATCTTCTCCTTCGTCGTCCAAACCATCTTCACTGTCCTGTACAACACACATGCGAGTCTCGTCACTAACGGTGATGAGACGGGTGTAAAACTGAGTAAACAAGCGGCCTTCCAGTCAATTATGGGAGGATGAGAATCGCCAGTGACTTGATGTGATCTAGACATAATGAGGAATTGTCGGTGTGGTAGTGTGTGAGCATAATATCTATGGCATTCCCCGCAAAGAATACATTACTAGGAAACTAAATATAATTCTGACCTTAACACTAACTCATTATTTCTACATCACATTGAGTCATTGAGTCAAAGGCAGTTTTTATCTGCTGTTCTAGTCAGCGTAGCTAACCAAAAGACTTCACGCTGCGCAGCGGCCTCAGTGAACAAATAAAAACGTCTTCAGCAATGTCAGAATTGACAGTGAGGCATGGCATTTTAGCTCTATAGAACGTGCAGACCTTTGAAAAGCAGCAGTTTCAATAAATCTCAATTAGCAGAGATGTCACTATGAATAAACTGCACAAAAGCATGACTATATATAACCAATTGACGAAACAGATATTCAGTGTAGCTAACGCTACTGTCCAGAAAAGTTGATTTCTAATAGTCAACTTGTAATCAAGCACTCAACTAATTCAGGATACACATCATCCGTGCCGGCAAACAAGAGTGCATTATTACTACAGGAAGTAGTATCTAAGAGCAAACCTCGTCCTCTTCATCAGAGAGACCCTCCTCTCCATCTGACATCAACACCAGTCAATTTAATGTCAGAAACACGCATATAATAATAATAATAATAAAAAACTTGATTTGCAAAGTGACGTAAGGTCGCAACTTCTTATTTATGCAAAAACATTTCTTACATCCGTCTTGGTCCTATTTTTGGCTTTGTTGATTTTCCATAATCCAGAGAGACCACCTTAGAAGTTAAAGTCCAAATACACTGAGTGGCCTTCCAATTAGAAACACTATTCACAGCACACTATAACTTACTTCCACATGAACTCAAAAAAAACCCTTTGTTTACGTAGTCAAAAATGGGTGTATCTTCAATGGGTTTAACAATTCCGTAGTCATCACAGTCATGGTCTTGTGGCTGTGGTTTGACTGAAGCCGACAATTCGTTTCTTGCAACGACTCACCAAGTTGTCTGGAATAAAGCGACTGAACAGATTATAACTAGACCCACCGCAACAGTTTCCAAGTCATGATTTCGGACAGAGGCATTCTGGACTCGCATCATTTGAATGAAATTGCAAAACAAATTACAGCATAGAAAAATTACTCTCTCTCTACAACTACACCAAGCAAACATCCACAAGCATCCACAAGCAGACATACAGCACGCAAAACACAACAAGCTACCCTGGACCTGTCGCCTTTTATGCCAACTGGCTAGGACATAAGATGAGTTTGTTCTGCAGCTCCAAATAAACCTACATGCGGTCGTCTTAAAATAAAACACAACAAAATGATAGTGTGTGTTTGCAACCACGATAGTTAGCACACTCACCGTCGTAATCGTCGACTTCGTCGTCCTCTGGAGCTGGTTCTCCGTCGCGGTCGAAACCATCGACGTAAAGAACAGCATCAAGCATCTCAAAGATCTTGTCTCGATAGCCGTCCTCCTGCGCCACTTCGCAGTTGAACAGCTCCAGCGTCTGTAACGCCGCCAGCTTCTTCTGTAAACGACAAACAAAACTCAACGACACCGTGCTCGTAGTGCCACAGCAGCATCTTCGTCCATTTGACCCGAGTTCCTTGCACGGCAAAACAAGTCAATGAATTCCTGTGTACTTTTGCCGTGTGATGTAGCAACTAAATGTTATCAACTTCAGTGGCACCGTAAAAGACAACTCAACAAGGACAATGTGCAAACATTTTTTATGTGGTTAAGTCCAAATTCCACTTGGCTCGTCAGGTCACGTCTCGACGCGACACGTTCGACATGTCGAGCTGTGCAGTTCGACAACGTCAACCCAGCCAAAATGAATAGACTCGACACGCCAAACATGTTGAGAAGTGACGCGTCCAGTGGAATTTGGGCTTTATGGATTGAGCAATGGGTCCACTGACCACCTCCGCTAGCATTGGTTGCGCAATCAGTCATCCTACATTATCAATAACAACAACACGGAAGGTGACTGTTATCAGTCATAAGCCAGATCAAACTCTATACTATCATGACACAAACAGACCAGGCCCATACACTGTCGCCATCAAAGCTATCTCAGTAGCAAAAATCGAGAGATTTATTTTATTTCATGTGCACATGTGTGTTTTACATCATATTTCAGTGTTAAGTAAAGTAAACTTGACGTAAGTGCTACTACCACATAAACCTGATGATTAGGAAGGTAGTGTATCGACGACAGTGATAAACTCACAAGCGGCTCAAGAGACGTCAGTTCTTTGATGGGGTTTCCACTGAGGCTGATGTGCTCCAGCTCAGGACATCCAATCAGCGCGTCAAGACCAGAGCCTATTCCGTTGTCACTCAAATCCAACTGCAAACAGTGCGGCAAAAAACGACAAATGTAAACATCCAATCATTTATACTTTATACTCCCTATGATAGGAAACCTGAAAAAGGGAATTCAACGTTCAAGACATAATGGCTTAAAAATGCACAATTATGTTCAATGGAAGTCACATACATTGCATGAAAGTGGCAATTCAGATGAAATGAAGACGTTTGACGATAAAAAATTATCGCACTTGTAATTTTACTACAACTGTACACATTAGTTTTTTCATAATCACACCCAGGGTTGCCAACTAGCATTTCTAAATGCCAAATGAGTCAAAACTTACATTCTCAAGTCATCTGGCAGGTGAATTTTGGTTTGGCAGTATTTCCTTACTTAGGCAGTTCAATTTTAGACACAGCGGTAACCATAAAAACTGGCATTACAAGGCAGATTTCTCAATGTTATAAGTGTATAGAAATAATCTTGACATCTTGAAAGCAATTTGGCAGTAAAATACGTTACTAGTACTTTTGGCAATAACGGAAAAATTAGATGGCAAGACAATCTTGTAGAGTTTACAAGAGCGATAAGTTTATCTGCATACTTCTTCATTCGACCCGAACTGCCACTTTCATGCAATGTTATTATGTGATTTTATTAAACATAAGTGTTCATTTTAAGTCATTGTCTTGAACACTGAATACTCCCTCAAGTTGATGACATCAGTTGGAAATGGTCTGTATGGCTTCCCACAGTGCAACCTTTAGAATCCAGTCCACTCAAAAGAAAAGGCAAAATTTTCTCCGAGATTGGCTTACCAAGGTCATACAAAAATGGCTACAAAAGAGTGAATGCAATCACATGCAACATTAACCAACCTAGACAGTTACAAGAGAAATAAAAATTTCCGACAGTAATCTATCAAAAACAGAATTCAGTGGACATACAGATGTTTCATAGCAAACCCCAGTAACTGTATATATCACACATACGACATTTTTCTCCCACTTTCTGGCACTACCAAAATCAAATGTCTGTCTAAGTATGATTTTTAAAAAATTAATTGGGAGACTGTGTACCTTTCTGAGGTTGGGCAGTTTGGGAAATCCTTTGAGTGACGTCAGCTCGTTGTTTGTCATAGACAACGTCTGTAGGTTGATAAACTCGTCTGTGATGCCTGAGATCTGTGACGCTTTGCAACTGTCTACATTCAGCTCCTCCACCTGTCACCAGACCAACATTAAATTGCAGCTTTGGCTATTTAAACTCCAAACCACAAGTATAGCCACTGAGCTATTCGTATGCTAACCTTGAACTTGATTTGGTAACAGAAAATGACTACAGACATAATCTGATTATTAAACACTCTGTGTTGCATGTAAATGTATAAAAATAAGGATAGATATTTGTTGCTGCTTATTCAAGGGGGACTGATACAGAACTCTTACCACAGCCTGATTGGTCTGACCAGAATCAGTCAACTCATTACATGGTCAACTCGTCACCACGAATTCTCCAAGGGGTTGGTAATGACAACAGAAATTTTGCAAGCAGATTCACTTACAGGATAATTCACCAACAAACCAACTCATGGTGGTAACCGGACAATTTGTCGACAAAGGCGAAAAAACAACTCCTGGTCAGTCAAATCGCAGGCTAGTCAACTCAAGAAATGTTTGATTTAATCTTTGGAGTATATTATCGTTCTAAATGACGACACAATTTGTAAACCGTCAATAATCGATAGGGTTGGAATTAGGCTTAGGGCTAGGTATTGTACAAATATAATGTAGTAATTGTGATTTTTTAAAATTCACTTTTCGCAAGTTGACTAGCCTGCGACTTCGCTGACCGCAAGTTGGCTTGTTGGTGAATTGTCTACGTGGTCAGCCATGTCACAGACTGGTCAACTCGGACTAGTCAACTTGTCTACTGCTAATTTTTTTTAAATTACAGAAAGACTACACTATATGTGCATGCTAAACCTAAACCTAACACTAACCCTAAACCTATAGACTACTGAAATTGAGTTATCTACCGCTAATCACATTTATAGCAATTATTTACTCCAAATTTTAAATCAAACGTTTCGGCGACCTGACTAGTCCGCAAGTTGACCAGTCCTCCACCTGACTGACCGCGAGTTGGTATGTTGGTGAATAGTCCGGTTACCGCGGATTAATAACCATCAAACACTAAACCTTACTCTAACACTAACAAAAACCCGGTCCTCTTGTAGATTCACGTGCATGTTAACTAGGCAAGGTGCTATTTTCCGTGTATATTCACGTGAACAAATGAATGACAAATGTACACTATTTTCCGTGCAATTTTAAAAAGTCAAACTATTATAGAGGTCAACGGTTAATGTTTGCCTTACTGTCCCCTATCCCAAGGTCGAAAACTCCTACGGTTAGAACTAATCCAAACCCTATCCTTAACTCTAACACTATCCGTAACCGGTTGGTCTAATTACCTCACTGGACCACATTGGGGGACATCGTTCTGCAATGCAGTTTCATAGTGTACTGCATCGGACATTCTCAGTACCACATCGGACCTCCCAAACAAGTCAAAGAAGTTGTAAAGTTGTTCTATTCAGTAGTAAAAACGAGGTTGATAGTTTCATGTTATACAGCTAGTGTTTTTTGTAGTTGCTAAACTAATGTGAAAGTGATAGAAGCATTATGCCTGCACTTGTTTTTCTACGTCTACGTGGTCGTTCTAAGTTTTTGCTGTTTCTCGCTCTTTTTTCACTGTTTCTCGTTCATTCTCGTCGGAAGTCACCTAAAGTTGCCGCGTTTCGCCGAAAGTCGCTCTTTTTTCGCCAGAAGTCACCTAAAGTTGCCGTGTTTCGCCGAACGTTGCTCTTTTTTCGCCGGAAGTCGCCGTTTTTCGCCGAAAATTGCTGTTTTTCGCCGAAAGTCACTTTTTTTCTCTGGCCACCCATTGCATATAAGCTGCGTTCTCTAAGCGACCTGCCTGGTCTAATGATATAACTGGCTGGGACACCATGACGCAAAGGGTGCTCGTATCGGTATCGGCCGTTGTTTACACTCGAATACTCGTATCAGATCGTATTGGTGCGTGTCCGTATCGTCCGTTCTCTAGTTCTAACAATACAGACATAGAACGACAGGACTGAATCGGACTAAATATTCATAAATCGGATGCTTATTAAACGTGGTTTAAAAAGTATGATGTCAATTTTGACAGCAGCAGTGTTCAAATTTACGCCTGCATTCACTTGACCTCGTGCTTGGCCTATTGTTGTATCGAGACAATATGTATATGAAGTCAAATTTAATAAAAGGCATAGTCAGTCATGATTACAAATTGACCGTTCTTTATTAAGGTACTATTGCTTCAATATTTTGAGTACAGAAGTTAACGGTTAACCGATTAACCGGTCTCTAGGCTGTAACCGGTCTTCTCCAGCTGTGACCGGTTAACCGTAGATCAGGTCACATCACGACTAGTAGCAAATTAAGTCCACAGCTTCACTTCATAGGCACACGGTGAATATAATTATCACAACCACAGCAAACGGGACTGGGATGCAATGGCAGAGTCGAATGAAAAGCACGAATGGCAGCAAATGGCCGAACTGACTTCCGGTGTTTCTACGACGCTCCATTTCAAAGAAGGCATGCACGCGTTTACAACACCTTCCACGCCTAATATACTAAACCTGAACACAACGTATGCATCGGTACCTCTTCCGGCGTACGTCCATCCATTTCCAGTTCTACTTGTTTTTCCATTTTCAGTGTAAAGTACAAGTATTCGACACACTTTGTTCAAAACTTCCTACAAAACCCGGTAACCGCTTCAAATATGGCGTATTGGCGTTCTTTGTTAGCCTTCGACTAGTGATGCACGTGTTCGGAATTTTACACTGAAATAATTCGTTAAAATTAGCTTCAGCTTTGTTCAGCTGTAATCCAGCAATAAAATCAAATCAAAGCTGACAACTAGTTATGACAAAGCCCCTGTACGAATCGTATATGTATGAGAACTAAAATAAGCTAACACAAACGATTTGTATCTGCGCTCGAGCGGCTTAATTAATAATACATGTGAACGTAGAGCAGCCCTGGAAGAAAGCGAGTATAATTTCATGCATGTCAGATGTACAATACAAATGTATTCTCCACATGCATGAAATTATACTCGCTATCCTGAATTACTTTTTACAATACCAGGGTAACAGCAAGAAACAGAAGGTCGATCAAACAACTTAACTGTCAGCGCATGCAATATGTCAGGTTCATGATGCACTTTGAGCACCCAAGTTATCACTGACTTGCACATTTACTATAGCATAATCACAGTGTGAACAGTAGTTCACACAGTGTTAACGGCGACATCGCAATCCACTGGGAATGGTCAAACTTCGACCCCTCACACAATCCAAACCCCTTAACCGATTACGATAAAACTTTGCGCAATTGATTACGTCCATGAGGCGAACACGTAACCCAAAATTTGTGCCAATCGGCCGTAAGGGAGCGCCTAGGAAAATTCGTGAAATATAAGGCCTCTCTTTTTAATTTTTTTTCCCGGACTCGCCTACTGAAGTAACCCGTGCATGGAATTTCACGCGAGATGGCTCAAAACACGCGTTGTGACGTAATTGCCTTTTGTGGGTCCAAAACGATGGCCGACAACATTTTGGGGGTTCAAATTCCCCAAAAACCGTCAAAAATGGCCTTCTATAAGCATGTTCGAGCGTCCGAGAACGGACTCAAGACGAATGACGTCATAGAAGACTGACGTCATTGGCTTGCGTCGCTCGCGACGGCCGAGCTGCGTATACTATTTATAGTATCTTGGAAATTACTGCGGCTGTACTTACAACGCAACGATAGTGTCACTATATTCGGTACGGAAATTCAGTTTTTGCAAAATGTATACAGTTGTATTTGTAGGCAATCTGTTTTACAGGTTGGCGCATAAAAAGATCCCATATGCTGTTTGTTGGAAAGCTTCAAAAACTTTGATAAGCAAGCGGCGGACATTAGGAGAACCTTTAGACTT
>Ga0056116_1001066_pt1 | contig 10331 bp, 4 predicted proteins | sample WorMetOlspDAHAB2_FD_67352 | JGI IMG/M metagenome (GOLD analysis project Ga0056116, IMG submission 67352) | Marine gutless worms symbiont microbial communities from Max Planck institute for Marine Microbiology, Germany - Olavius sp. DAHAB.2 ...
GGGGGGGGGTTACAAGGTAGTGTAATACCCGCACTTACCTCAGCCCCCCTGTCGGGGAACGATGACCCCCTGTCGGGGTGACCCCTGGCGCCACCACTGCCGATGCTGCATCGCCCATGCAGTGTTCTTTAAACCGGCCCTGGCTAATCAGGCAGACCGGCCCCATCAGCAGTTGCGTCAGGTGTCGAGACAATTTTCCGTTCCGAGCGTTTGAAGGAGACGTCAGAATGAGCTAGCGGTGGTTGCCGTGTTGTGCCTTCGGCGGCGTCGCACGGAGGACGGATGACCGATACTGCAGCGCGACCACAACTCTCGCTGTTGAACGGTGTTCTTAGCGTTGCACATGACAGCCGCCCTTTCTGATGATGATCGCTTTCAGTGTGAATCGTTGGATGGTAGAGCGTGTTCGTGTTTGAATGAGATCAGTTTGAGAATGACAGCATAAGGTTTTAGGCCCTTGTGTATAGCATGTGTATCGACTCTCGATCAAATGAATAGGCTAGGCTTATAGTGGCGCTGACTTAGAGTGCTGTGTTGCTGGTGTAAAACGATCGAGTAAAGACAAAAGTAATTTTCATACGAGTTCATACGTTTATTCCAACTCAACTCTGCTCGCTCGCTCGCTCGGTCTTAAGTACGCGAAACGATGCCAATGGAACGGTTCGGTTCGTTCCGAGCGTTCGAGGGAGACGGCAGTGGATGGGTTAGCGGCTGTCGCCGTCTTGTGCTTTCGGTGGCGTCCTCCGTCCTTCCGGCGAGGAAGACGGTCCACGACGACGACGACGGCGCGGGAGCTTGTCGTCGTCCCGTCGGCCGGAAGCAACGAACCGGCTGCCTGGACCCCGACTCTGGGCGACGCTGCCTCGGCGACTGCTGCTTCAACTGCCGCCGAGCGACGCTGCCTTCGACGACGCCTCCGCTTCTTCTCTTCGCTCTACAACAGTCAAAGACATCCCCCCTGCACCACCCTGTCTGTAAACCCCGGGCACCGGCAATACGTGTGGCCCGGTGTCCGACCGACGGGGTTTATAGACTGTAGGGCTGGTGCTGTTGAACAGCACCGATCGCCCTGTACGGTGGGTGGCGCGTAGACAAGCCAATATCGCTCTGGCTCTGGGAGCGAAAAGCCCGACTGTAGAGCTAGAGCCACACATTAATATAATAACAATAATTATCAAACTACACTAGCAAAACACGATATACCTGTAGGCTATATAATTATTTATTCGCTTCAATAGCAGCAGTTAATGTAATGCTGCATATAACCATACGCAATACAGTAAGGTAGAAGGCAAGAAGCATATCAAAAATACTACAACAATACTAACGGCCTGACAGGCCTGGATTGTGTAAGTTATAACATTACAATGTAGCGCTAGCAAGTAAGTGAGAGTTTACACTACACAAATCAATCATCAGCAGTAGATCAAGCCGTTCATTCTTATACCAAACCACATTTGCACATGCATCATGTGGTTTGGTAAGAATGAACTGAATAGCTTGCCTACCTCGTGTTTGGCTTGATCGTTGTTGTCGCCCATCTCGTCTCTCCCGGCTGATGATGCTCGACCGATGGGCAAGAGCCACGGAAGCTATACCCAATATATCGACTGCAGACGCGACAGTGACGTCACCCCCGCGAGGTCCATTGGATGCTGTTTCCATGGCGACGACGCTTATCAACGAAGATGTCTGTCGCCAGCCATATGTCGCGTTTATCCGCGGTTTACATGGGCCGAGGATGTTAAATGTATTGCATGTCAAATTAAATCGCTTAACGTTTTAATGCATGACTTTTGATCTTGAACAATTCCGTCTTGCTGTACTAGACTGATTTTGTCCTCTGTGTGTCAAACAAACGTACCGTAGGCCTGGTCTGCATACAAAATGCTATAGATAAATCGTGTTCATTTTTCATCTTCATCTTGTGTTTTCATCGGACAACAATGTCCGTTGTATTAATAACACTTCCAAAAGGTAGCTTAAACAGTACTTTTGTTAAGATGACAGGACAGACAGGTTAATGAAACACTGCAATATCTGGGCCGTATTTATGGGTGCTATTGATGGCCGTGCCCACAGTTTTTAAGGGCCTGCAATTGTATGGGGTGTTAAGTTTTTTTTACCAATACATGCACTCGAGAAATGCTGTATCCGTTTAAAAACCGCAAACACAATATGTATAGACCCTACATAGGGTCAACCAGTTATAAGCCTATAGCGGAATTTCGCTTAACAAGCACAAAAAAGTATCGTAGGCCTATTTATGTTGCCACAAAAACAAATTTTCTTACAAAATGTCGCAAAAGATCTATGACACTGCGTAATTTATACATCAAATTTACAATTTAATCAGTCACTTAGCGATAGCATGACGACGCAAAAGCGTGGCATTTCGAAATTACGAGACTGATGGTTACTATACTTTTTCAGTAGCACCGTCGACGTTAAATCGAGCATACATCTGTTTTTAAGTGACTGACATGGATGACGGATGCAGACGAAAGACCCGCATTTCTCTTTCGACTTTCTTACAGTGGTGGCAACAGGCATGGGCTATTAAATAAGTAAGTAAGTAAGTATATGTCGATTTGTATAGCGCGATTGCTTGAAATGGTGATATCTAGCTGCAATGCTCTTATGTCTCTAATGCCCTGCAAACAGATGCGTTTTAAAGTCCAGTCTAAAATGTTCAGACGCGACAGACGGTTCACGAAACGAATCAGGTATAATGAGTTCCAAACTGTCGAACTGGCGACTGAGAAAGCCCGGGTGCCAAATGTGCGCTGCTACGAAACCGCGGAATATTCAGTGTGCGACGGCTGGATGAACGGAGATTTTGGCGGCCGGAAACTTCAGACACTGACATGCAGCACTCGGCGAGGTACCTTGGAGCTCGGCACCAAAGACAACGATGAACAGCCACGGCAAGCTTGTACTGCACCCACTGTAGAATAGTCACTCACTGCATGTCATCACGTAACAGTCGTGAAATACCACGCTCGTGTTTCTGGGTTCCTGTGATCAGACGCGTGTTGCAGCGTTCTGAACCCGTTGCATCTTGTCTGTGACCCTTGGCGCAGACACCAGGACCGAGTTGCAATAATCGACTCGTGATGTAACAGACGAATGTACCAGTAGGGCCTATCTGTACTGATTCAACGTCCAGAGAGCGACGGATACATCTCACTTGACGAAACCAGAAGGAACATGTCTTATACAGACATTCGCAAGGTGCATGTCCATCAAGGTCCCCCGCGATCGTCACATCAAGTAGACGACCATGATCAATCGGCTTAAATTCATTAACTCCAAGCTGAAGGGATGCACGACCAGAGCTTCCAAGCAGACTGAGGATGTATATGGAACCGGTCCAGATAAGTTTACATCTGCCGACATCGAGTGACCAATCTCCGCCTCCGAAATGACCTATAGCCTATTGTGTCGGGTGGGGCATTAAACTCTACTCACTCGCCCAGTGACCAATATCAGAAATACAGGAGGGTGTTAAGCCTCTCCACAAGTTCATTTACCCCCACCCCAAACGAACCTGAGCCCGTTTAGCAGTTGGGACTGTTGTGAAGGAAAAACAACTGTGTAGTGGCTATTTCGACCTAAAACGGACTAGACCGTGTCCAATTCATGCTGTCCATTTGTCACACGTGGGCTTAAATGCAAAAAAATAGAAAAAGTCCCCTTCCCTCTCCAAGCTAAATTTCCTGACACTCCCCTGTTTTGCTGGTCTATATTAACTCCAGTGGCGAACCGGAACGAATTTGAAAGTGCAGGCACCGATCCGGCGCGAAGCGCCAGAAAAAAAACCTTTTTTTTCGGTCGTGCCCCTCCACTTTTTGGCTCTAAAAGCACAATTAGTAGTTTTGGTGCATGAGCTCTCTTGTGATGATCAGTACAGTTTTTTACCCCATGGAGTCAGCGCCACTGCCAACACGCATGGATCGGCGGGCGAGGAAGGATTGCCGGTGTAAGTTGTGAACAGGAGGAGCAGGCCGGCGAACTAAAATAAACTGGACAAAGAATGCTCACCACATACGAGCGCAGTACATACACCTCGGCCGTATGCCGATCGGTGGTCGTGGTCATGGGTAAGTTGTAGATCTATTGAAGGCATCAGCTCGTGGCGGATGCAGAATGCATCAGTCAGTCACTCTGCCCAGTTGATATACACTCTCACACACCGCAAACAAACACAAACACTAAAAACAGATGAATAATCCGAGTTTTATTTATTGCTTTGAATCCGCGGATGATCAGCAATAAATAAGAAGTTGTCGCTGTAAGTATAAGCAAGTAAGTTAGTAAGTAAGCAAATTACCGGTCTCTAAGTCAAGTGCTACAAATCACAAAAGACTCAAACACTGTCAACAGCGCATACATGCATGTCATCCGACAAACATCGCCAACCTAATGTAATTGGCTAATGCAACGCAGAGAAAGCAGCGCTAAGAACGAAAAAGGTATGCGAGACGCCGAGTACAGTCTCTGCAGACAAACGAAACTAGAAACTATACAGAAAAGTCAAATGACCTACAGTATATAGCGCTGGTGTGCAGAGTTCAACGGCGTGCCACCACTGTTTTCCCATATCATGCTATATACCGAATCATATGATGGTCTCATCTCTAGGCCGCAGGTGATGTTAGACATATGAACAGAGGATCTCCGTACATTCGGCGAAGCCGGCGGTTACCTGCCTAGCTTCAGAGTTAGAGCACCACCGACCTTTCGACAGTACCGAAGTATACTGCTTGATTGTACGTGTGCGTGCGTGTGTGTGCGTGCGTGCGTGCGTGTGTGTGAGCGGCTTGAGCAGTGCACGGGTGAGAACCAAACCCGGGATCTGTTGATCGGCAGTCCAGCGCCATCGAGTCACACCATGTCATGCTTACGAATAACGGAATACCAATTTTTCATGCGATCAAAACCAGTGGCACCGGAACGAATTTGAAAGTGGGGGGAACCGGTCAGGAGCGAACGTGGGGGGCACCGAAAATTTTTTGGTCGTGCCCCTCCACTTTTTTGGCTCTAAAAGCACAATTAGTCCTTTTAGTGAGCGCTTTCGTGACGGTCAGTACAGTTTGGTCAGTTTCTTGTTTGCTGTTTTTCTACTCACGGTGCCCCCGTGCCCAGCCATTTGTAAGAGTGGGGGGGGGGCACGTGCCCACCGTACCCAATGGAGTCGGCGCCACTGATCAAAACAGTTAAATGTGCCCACACGTTTTATTGTTCTATAATTTTTCTTCAGATTTTTGTGACTATAAATTATACGAGTTTCTTTAATTTTCATAAGCTCACGTACAGTCCAAAATATTCGCGTAAAAAGATGCTTCTCTCGACGCTGGAGTTGTTCTGAACTGCGATATGCAGATTTCTATTATTGTGAGCAAATGTACAGATCGTACATTTGAGGTATGTCAAACATCAAGCATAATTCGTAAGAAAATTGTGAATAAATTCAACGAAAATTGTGCGTATACGATCACAGTACGCAACACTGCAGGCAGCTATATTTTCCGCCACTTTTTGCACCGTAAGAAAAGTAAAATAGCCTAATGGTATAATCATGCCGCTAGCTCATTTTGCAAACTATGAATATTCACCGGCAAATTAAGTTTTTACAAATCACTGTGCTTCTGGCGAGGACGTTTTTTTTCGGCGTACACCAGTTAAATGTGTCGGCGTAAGGTAGTCGGGTTACCCGCCGACTGTCTGAAGTACAGTGAATGGTGTTTAAAGTATGTCCTCGTCACAAGTTGCATGGATTCGTGAATCTGCAAATGCGTCACGTGACTGAAACTGGACCAGTGAGAGAGCGGAATTATATTTGGAAACATTACGATTGTGGCGGATATATAGATCATCGCTATAGGCATTTGTAAAAACGTGACACTGAAAATCAACAGCGAAGGACTACCTTTCGTGTCTGCACTGCGACTATTCAGTGCCGAATGACTATTGGGTGAAGGCGAAGTGCCGGTGACGGGCCTGTGGTAGAGCGGAGAACGGCTGCCGACTCTGCAGCGAGTATATAACTGATCAACAATTATACTGCAAGCCGAAACAAAAATGTTTCATTTTTTCATATGTTTCAATGTATCGGGCAGATCGCTTCGAATGCGTCTGCAGCCATTATCCGTACACAGAGACTATACAATCAGGTTTCGTTACCCATTCATCTGCCTAGCGGTCGTTCTCCGCGCCGTGACAATAAACCGTCGACGGGAGCGTCAAAGGCGCGCGACAAAACGTCACACAATTAAACGACCGCGTGAAACTGAAATCAAACCGAAGCTGTCAAGTAAAACAGTGCGTTGTATATAACTGACATCACGACGACCTATCGGGTCTTCGATTCAACGAACGAACTAACTCTCAAACTAACTATAACAGCACTAGTTACACTGACCGCACGACTATAGATATACGTCATCACCGACAAACAAAACTCATCGCAAAATGTAACACGTCAGCCTATGCTTTGCCGCGTCGTCGGTCGGGAAATTGTTACAAAATATCTCTAAACGACTCTACACGTGACGAAAGAACTGACAAACGTGGTATCGACGTTACATGTTGACATTTTGACACCCCAAAAAACGGGAAGAAAATGGAAGGGGGGCCACCTGTCAAAAATTTCAGGTAGCGGAACAAATGCGGGGGAATCGGAATGGTATTATAATGCTACCCTTTTCCCCTGCGAGTACGGCCCAAACGTTTTCCAGTAGTTATTATCAGAAGGATTCAAAGTCAAAACTTAGTGCCTATGGCCTCTACCAAAAAACGAAACAAATCCACCCGTTTCTGCTGCTTCCCTTCCTGTCACTTTCCTCCTCAAAGTTTTTCTCTCATCCTTTTTCCCTTTTCCCTGATTAACCCCCTTCATTCATCCTCCCCATTTTTTCGCTCCCCCTCATTTACTTCTTTTGCCCGACCCCTTGAGGTATATATGCGAATGAGGTGAGGATGGGCGGAGCAACGCGTGGGCGGCTCCTTTTATAATCGGCTATAGGTACAGTGACTGCTAACGCGTGTGAAATATACGCACCGCAAATGCACTGCAAACCAATAGAAATCGATCATTTGCATCACGTGACTTCTTAAGCTGCATAGACAAGGATGAACAGAGACAGCGTTCGAGAGAACGTGTTCAACGGCTTTAAAACGTTCATAGTCTAACGCCTGGTTTCCAGCGTTACGTTTCATTCATCCGTATCCGTTTCCGTAACCGTTTCCGTAACCGTGTCCGTACTGCCGTTCCGCCACGCCGTTGCCGTAATGCCGTTGCCGTTTCGGACTTTCGGTGCCGAATGGGCGTGTCGAACTGTCAATAGGCCAGGCTGGCCCAATGGGCTGGCGGGCGAGTTTCCCGCGCTTCCGAGTGGGCGGAGCTCCAGGCCTGCTAGCAACGGCAACGGAAAAATTAAATTCGATCCTATTTCAACGGATGAACGTAAACGGAAAACTGACGGAAACAGAGAACGTTATTTTTACCCACTCTACGGAATTCTTACGGATGAACGCAATTCTTACGTACTTTTGCAACGGAGCACTCAGCACGGAAGTACGTTTACGGATATCAGAAACGTAACGCTGGAAACCAGACATAATTAACGTTCTGTGTTTGTGAAAAAAACGCTAGAAACGTGGGACAACAAAACCTACGAACAGTTTCAGAATACATTTATTCAGCTCTCCCTTTTATTAATGTACGTAGCTTAGTGAGGTCGTGTTATCTCGATTATGGCCTAAAACAAAAAAAAATAAATTTTTATTTCGACTTTCTGTTTAAACTCCATTTACCAGCACTAACTGGATGAAATTTGCTACTCGTTTGCCAACTGTATCCTAGGTAAAAACAGCGATTTTTAGCTCGTTGGATAAACGCAAAATTTTGCAAATATCCATTGTTCCTATCATAAGTCGTTATCTCATTCTGAATGACTGACGGCTGGGCATATAGTTTTTCTGACGGGAAAAAAATCGAAAGAGAAAAAACACTAATTCTCGAACGCTGCCGATGACGAGATGACGACGACGACGACGGTGATGATGTCACTTCATAAAGAGCTAAATATAGCAACGCTGTGTTCATTGAGCAATTCTGCAGTTAAGTTCAACCAGCTCGCCGCTTGGCGTTCAACAAACAACTATAGCCTACATTAAATTAGTAACGAGTCTACCCAATCGCATTCGGGTCGGTAGCCAGTAAGTAGCGAACGACGTAACGTAACGTAACTAAGTCGAGAACGTTCAAGTTGGGGGGGGGAGGGACAATACGGGAAAGAGGGTGCAGATACTAAAGTACATGTATAGTGCAACAAGATGTGGGGGCGATATGAAAACGGGAATGGCACAATAACAACAGTTCGAATAGCTGGTGGTAAACGTGCTATTTCTTGCTCACCGGTAACACATTACAGCATAGTAGGCATACTACTGCCCCATATCATCAAGAACACACCTACCCACGGCGCTTATAAGACGAAAAAAAACTGCACATTGTCGAAATGGGGCGGGAAAGCGCATCCAGTTCGCTGACAGTGATAACAGGCAAAACCAAATTCATAGCATTAGCAGGCCATCAAACGGAGGGGGCGTCGCCACGGTGTCCTTCCCGTGGAAAGGGCGCTACCCCTCCAGATAACTGCAGTGACTGTCAGTAACAGAGACGACGAGGGACAGAGCTGAAAAAGTGGAGCACGTCTACTTCGTCAGAGGATGCATCACACACAGATCGGATGGGAAGACGCAATTCCATAGCACTGAGTTTGCTTGCGCGGGAAAATACGTCTATGGAGACAGGCGCTTCTATCCTCCCCAAATCTGGATACAAAATTGGGCGCAATCCCCCCACAGTCAAGTTTTTGCAGGTTTATGACCCCCTCCCATATAGATACCAAATCAGGCTTCATCCTCCAACAAGTGGTTTTAGTTACCGTATCTGTTTGGTGTCTTGATGGTTTTGACTCCACCCATGGCTCTCACAGAACTGCTGCTAGTGACCGCCAACGTAGACGAACGCCTCCCCCTAGTTTTACTGGGCGCAAGCTGCGCCGACTGGGTATAGGGATAAAAGTCCCTGTATGGAGATGCTTCCAGCCGCAGATTTGCGATGCGGAAAAGCACTGCGTGAACCAACCACGGCATCTGGCAGTTAACAGTTCAGATAAAAAAACTGCTACAAACTACCAACGCACACCAGTGGCGGCGCCAGCTTTTTGTGTGGGGAGGCTGAAGGAGGGCCAAGCCATTTTTAGAGGGGGGGGCAAGTCTATATGGTCGCCAATAACGCATTTCCACAATACGGGACACATACTCCATTATTCCAAGTTTCCCTCCCTTTCCCTTGATCTCTCTTTTCTCTTTGCTTCCTGTGATTCCTTTCCTTTCCACATATTTTTCATTCCCATCTCCCGCCCCTCCTCCTCCTTTGATACTGCTAGCTAGGGGCCTGGGGGAGCGCTGTAAGCTCCCCCAGCGGGTCTGGGCGGAGCCCGGCCGCCAAATGGAATTTGGTGAATCTGGGCCTTGAAATGAGCGTTTTCTAACATGTCAAAGTGGCAAACTACAATGTTCTCTAAACTCTCTTATATATTTTTTGATTCAGTGACAGAATGAACTGTAATGGTCAGTTCACAAATGCGATATTCACTAATGTGAGTAAGTAAAACACCCATTCCAACATGGTTTTGGTCATTTCAGAGGCGGTTTCCACTTCTGAAAAAATGGTAAAAATAAAAAAAACTGAAAACTAAATAACACTAAACAGCAATATATCGAACACAACGAAGCTATCCATACACGATTAGGCCTAATCTGTTGTCTCTTACGACACACAGTCAGCAAATTCTACAGCTGTCGAGCCAAAACTGAGAACGGCAAAATTTTCACTTACAATGTAATGGAAAATTGGCGTTAGATAGTTGATATAAATGCGATTTTAAAAACTGCATTTCGGGATTTAACAAGTCTGCGAACGAATCGTCCAGTCCACGAGTTAACCAGCCCCGCAAATTGACTGTCAGATCGTTCGGTTACCATCCAGTTGAGATCAGCCTCTGCAACTTTATAAAGGCTTAATCAGTGTAACGCCATCACTCACATTGCCATCTAGCCCAACCGTGAGCCCTGGCCTGCCTATAGGCTTAATTAAGGATCCCGTGTCTGACTGCTGATAATTGGTTCCAGAGCGGGACGGTATCAAGGACACAGCATTAGAAAGCTATCAGGCAACCGCGATGTGGTGTCGACTGGAAAGAACAGTTAAATGTGCCGCTTTGGACTGTGCGAGTCCTTGAAAACAGTGGCTATTA
>Ga0056116_1001068_pt1 | contig 10328 bp, 5 predicted proteins | sample WorMetOlspDAHAB2_FD_67352 | JGI IMG/M metagenome (GOLD analysis project Ga0056116, IMG submission 67352) | Marine gutless worms symbiont microbial communities from Max Planck institute for Marine Microbiology, Germany - Olavius sp. DAHAB.2 ...
GTATTGTAGAAGCACATAATAATATACATGTAGTAGTGATAATAATACACAAGACGATATTTATATTGCTATCATCAAAGGTGCGAAGCCATATATAATAATAATAATATAATAATAATAATATTATAATAATAATAATAATAATATGAAATTTATATAGCACCATAATGCCGATAGGCGGCGACAGAGGCGTTCACTGGGTCCTCTGAGTGAAAGTTGGTCAGTGCTAGATAGCCGCCAACTCGTAGGGCAAGCTGCAAACTTGACCTTTGAGTCCGCCTGTATAGGCTGCTATTAGCCGAACATTCGCCCATCGCAATTTGTATTAGTACTCAACCATAAAGTTAATACTCATTTACCATCCCTCGGAGAGTGAAAAGTTGAGTCAACTAGACACAGCAGTAAGTGTGCGTATTGCAGTGATTTTCGCAAAAAAAAACACAGAAACTTGTCCACAGTGTGGGTTCGATCTTGAGACCTCTCACACTGCAGACAGTGTGCTACCACTAGACCACTGCGACCTGCATACGGACAATGTAAAAGAAGAAACCTGTTTTTAGTTGCAACAATGCAGTTAATGGATTAAACATGATAATGTGAAAAGCTTTCAACAAATTTCAACCAGTAATGAGATAATTACAAGCATAAGCACTGCAAAAATACTTTAACCCTAGTAATCTGAAGACTGAAGCAAGGCTTGAGAAAATAACCAACAAGTGAGTCAAGAACACAAACCGGTTCAAGTCGCCGACGAATCTCTAATGCAAGCACGAAGTAGAAGACAAGCAGCAGAGCAACATCGAGATAATATGTCCACGGAATATTGGCGTTCATTGTTACTAACCACGGCTTCTCACAGTCAACCCTCACAAATCGTGGAAGTCCAAGTATCCTACAGAAACCAAATGGACTGTCACTTTGTTGGGAACAAACACAAATTCCGATGTTATGTTAGCAAAAAAAGCTACCGGCACCACTACCAGTACACTGTACACACAGCGAAGAATGTTACAGAAAATCACAGCAATGATGATAGCAAGTTTTGACAAGCTTTATGTCGATAAATAAATGCAAGTAAAATGAATGACCTCCTCAACAGTAGATGGCGGCAGGGTTTTTTCATTTTAATTACATAAAACAAGTAAAAAAATGAAATTCAAGAAACTATTCAACAGCAAATTTGGTTAGTTCTAATTTAACCAGCAACCAATAACAAAACAAGACAGCTAACAATTACATGACATCAGGGTCATTCTTGCACCATGCTGGCAAAATTCGCCCAAAACAGATTATAACTGCTTATAGATTGGGCAGTAACATAAAAAATTACTGTAAAAAAATACAAAAAAAAATATCTTTAGGATCACTTTCAAAATGTGCAAGTAACTCTAGTAATTGTGTGACTGAACAGTACACAACTTCAAGACTTACTGTCATGACATCTAACATGTTAATGATAAACCTTAACGAAAAAACCAGGTCGTACAGCAATCTGGTATACACTTATTCATTTACAATACCAGTACTCTCCAAAAATTGAAACTGATGCATGAAGTGAGCATAATACATGACACGAAGTGATGGCAACAACAGCAAAAATAAACTGAAAATAATGCGTCTTACCTCTCGACCACAGTCTCATTACCATGATTGTCCCAAGCATATTGCATGAATTCAAACTGTGTCAGATGAATTGTAATCACGTGAACAGCAAGGTAGATGAGCAGAACATAGCGGAGACATGCAAACCAGGTGCCACGGCAAACGCAACACGACCATAAAGTCAACACAGCCACAAACAGCAGGAAGTAGACGCTGTTTATTATCGACGGCAGTGCAATGCCACATGCGCCCATCAACATGACGACCACAAAGTTGCCAAGAAAGTCACCGATCATCACGCCATACTTGAACAGCCGGCCATGTTCAGCGGGACCGACCACATTAGTTCTATCATTTCCAGTCAATGCTGTAGACGCAGCCGCATCATCTGCAGTGGCAGGCGGCTGCTGTGGTTGCAACAGAACTCGGCAGCAAATGAAGATGAGCAACGTAACGATGAAGACGCCAACGTCCGGCAAAATGATGCGGATTGCATTAATGGGATCGTCGACATGGATTCTGAAACAAATGCAGCAGTAACCATGTCTAACAAAAAAAACATTATGGTAATGAAATATGAATGGGCTGTTTGTATAGTAGTGCCTTAAATCACCAGCAGCAGCAGCATCACCATCATCATCATCATCATCATCACATAATTTAGAACCTATTACAAAGGATAACAACAAAGGTGCTAAATTAAGATTAAATCTTTAAACGAAATGAATGGAAAGACTACCATATCAGTACTGCGAGATGCGCAACTTCTGCTGAATAAGCAACAACAGATCTGGGGTGGCATCTATATCCACTGACATTTGTCGAGCAGTACCGATACGGTTATTTTGCCGGTAAACCACAAATAAAAGTGAACTACTAAAGACATACTGGTCATAGCATAAACATATTACAATAATTTTTACATATGAAATGCATCTTCAATAGTCCTCGGCTACTGAATGTACATAAAAATTTCCATTAGTTTAACTGCTTGGTTTTGCAATTTAGACAAGACATGGGCAATATGTCTCCAGCAGAAGTCACAGCCTTTTGTGAATGATATTCATGTCAATGACAAGACACCAACAAAGTTTTCTTATGGACAGTTCAAGAAAGGATTTCTCGGTAAATGTTGGACAACAAGATAGTTCTGGGCGAGTTGAGTTTAATGTCAATCCCGACACAGTGTAGGTCATTTTGGAGCAGTGTCACGGAAGTTAGGATAATATCATGTGATGACATGTGGGGATGTCTTTACAAACAGAAAACAGATGTTGATACAACTCAGTACCCAAGTTAAAGCAAAACCACCAGCAACAAATAACTAATCACTAACTGTCCAGATACAAAGACATACTTACAGTTGTAGGCCAATTTGTCTTAAAGCACTTTCAAGCGGTGAACCTAAAGATAGAACACCATCGACAGCCATGAAACACTAAAGGCAAGATGGATCTGTAATGCCTAACATGACCTTCCTGTTTAATACTCTATTACTCTGTAGTTTTGCCATATCTTTTGTTGCAATTTCACAGCAAATATAAGGGCAAAAGAATTCTCGAAACTCAGTCAGCACATACCAAAGTCACAGACAAATATGTAATGACAAGTTTTTCGACTTAAGCGTGTAGAATATGGTCAATACGAAACAGCAAAAAAGTGCATTTTTAACAACAATGCAACTTGTTCACAATGCTACTAACTTAACATTTTAACAATACAGACGCATCAATATATTGGTAACAAATGACAACATCATTACACTAGATAATCAGCAACACGGCAGCTGCAAACAGCAACAGTATCTTACATGATGTTAGTGTGCCTGGCTCAGCAAAAATGCCGTATAGCTGAAAAGCAGTCTGAGACAGCAATGTGAATGTTGACAGCAGCAAAGCGATTAGAAGATAATGACCAGTGCTTTCTGTACAGCAATAATACACGGCATCATTAATTTGAATTATGTCCAGAAATACAAGCATGTTAACCATTTACGAGTCACTGACGGTACTATAACTATCAGAACACTGTGACGAAGATCCATTTATTTACGGCATTTAAACTAAATGATTACTGCCAGTTACTATACCACAGTTATTGTGTTGTTTAGTTTCAATAAGCCCACAATAATTCACATACATGACAACTCACATTGTGTCATGCATGTGATGCTTTATCAGTTTTCTATCTGTATTAGTTTGGTGGTTTGTTGCCATTTCATCACGTCATTCTAGCGTTATTCATTTTGCAGGTTGTCATAATCTTAAATGTCACTGGCCGATGTGGGAAATCAAGTGTCGACTTAGCACTTCATCAGGCACTTTCTAATCAGTGAAACTTAAATCTGGAGTACAGTGATACTCAACTTCCGAGTGACATTCATAAAACCAATCCCTTACTGCAGTGGGATTGGATTAGAACTTGAAACACAACAGAGTGGTATAGTCACTACACAATTATGACAACTGAACAATTTATGACAACATACAATTCACTATATTGTATTAAATTATGCAGTCATACGTTGCACTGTAGAAGCTGTTGGTCGCCTCAGCAACGGTGTGACCAATGCCAAACAGCCGTAGAGTAACGAGAAACCACTGAATCGGACAACAGCAGCTACGAATACCACAGAAACACAAATACATTAGTGGGCAAAAAGAACTAACAATCTTTGTAAATCTGTGGGGAAACCTGCATTAACCCAATTAACAGATCCTTCAATTTCCTACAAATGACTTTGGCAATCGAAAGCTCTTTTGTAAATACAAAGTTCACACTGAAGAGGGTGGCATCAATAGCACAAAATCCCAGTACCACAATTCATGCAAGTTTTTTTCAGTGATAGGCTGCTTTTAAAACAGAAAACGGTAACAGTATTACAAAGACTGACAGCAAAATTATCACATCTATGACAACACATTATGAAGTATTGGTAGTACGTAACATAAGTTACATATTTAATTTATTTTATTACAGAAGTCATACAAGAGTTCAGTTCACATTTCAGTAAGCAATGTAAGCAACGACATACTATATAAAAGCGTGACGGCAAGGTCAATGGCAGCAATACCAAAAATAGTATTTCAGTTATATTCGAATTTCATTAGTGCGATATTTATCACAGTGTGAACAGTAGTTCACACAGTGTTAATGGCAACATCGCAATCCAATGGGAATGGTCAAACTTCGACCCCTCACAGAATCCAAACCCCTTAACCGATTACGATAAAACTTTGCACAATTGATTACATCCACAAGACGAACAGGTAACCCAAAATTTGTGCCAATCGACCGTAAGGGAGCGCCTGGCAAAATACGTGAAATATAAGGCCACTCTTTTTTATTTCTTTTATTTTTTTCCCGGACTCGCCTACTGAAGTAACCCGGTCATGGAATTTCACTCATGACGGTTCAAAACACGCGTTGTGACGTAAGGAAGTGCATTTTGGCGGTCCACACGATGGCCGACAACATTTTGGGGTTCAAATTCCCCAAAAACCGTCAAAAATGGCCTTCTATAAGAATGTTCGAGCGTCCGCAAACGGACTCAAGTCAAATGACGTCATAGAAGACCAACGTCATTGGCTTGCAGTCGCTCGCAACTGAGCAGCGTATACTATTTATAGCATCTTGGAAATTACTGCAGCTGTGTATTTTACAATATTTACAACGCAACAATAGTGCCAGCTGGTGCACTATATTCGGTACGGAAATTCAGTTTTTTGCAAAATTTATACAGTATTTGTAGGCAATCTGTTTTACAGGTTGGCGCATAAAAAGATCCCATATGCTGTTTGTTGAAAAGCTTCAAAAACTTATAAAACTTTGATAAGCAAGCGGGGACATTAGGAGAACCTTTCGACTTTGCACAAACTTAGGCGAACTAACGTAATTGAAATTAACCACTGGGCGAAAGTCGCTAATAAAACAGCATATATTAATGTACAAAACCGCAGTTTATATGCCAGTTAATGGCATCATTACACATCAAAAACAGCAAATATCAAAAAGGTAATATTGCTCAGCAGTACATCGACACTTAGGCAATGTCAGGCTGCGTAATACGAAATTATTGCCATTTTTAAATTGAGCGAGTCAAGTCGCGTTTTCGCAGATCGCACAGAACGTAACGAACATTTGTTGAAAATGTTGCAAACTGTATCAAATCACGAATCGTCTGGTCACCCCACCCTGTTATAGATGTGCAAATTTTCATTTCCAAAACTTATGAGAGATATGGCAGTTAGGCTTACTTTTTGAACAACAAGGCTTAAAGTTAACACAGATTCACCACCAGATAATCGAAAGTTTGATTAACAGAAAAACAGCAAATATTAATGTAAAAAACTACAGTTTATACACATGTTAACGGCAACAGACCTTTGCACATCGAAAACAGCAAAAATAAATAAAGTTATTTTACTATACTGCTGCACATTGACGTATGACGATGTGCAGTGATATAGTAATATAACTTTTTTTATTTTTCCTGTTTTCGATGTGTGAAGGTCTGTCGCCGTTAACATTTGTATAAACTGTAGTTTTTTTACATTAATAATAAATAAGCGACAGAGTCAGACACTCACCAGCTAGTTGTGTCAATGGCAACACAATACGAAACAGTGCAAAGCAGATGATCTGTCGACTCCTTTGACCCATGACAACAGTAGATGGTGGCCAGATTATTCCTTGCCAAGAACTGGAGTTTGTTGTGACAACCAAATGTTACACACAGGAGCTCATCATCTCATCAGGCTTTGTATTCCAAATCTAAACATAACGGATAATACGACATGTTATGGATGCAACGATCAAATTGCATACGGAAAAATGTACATGACATCATGGCAGTTACATTTGAAATAATAAAGAATATATAAGTGTATTTTGACAATTTCTACTCCAGAATTATCCACTACTCTACTAGCTATCTATCTACACTCTACAGATCTATGAAGACTCAGACAGTACAAACTTGGATCACAGTTGTGTCTAATTGCTACTTCAGGTGACACGTTTTAAACGTAAAAAAAAACATCCCGTGCTGGAAATGATAATTGGCAAAATGTAAAAATTCCGAAGAACGTTTTTTTACCAAATTCATTACAAACTGCAGTGTGACTGCAGAGCCATTTTGAAAATTGTGAAATTTTAATGTAGGGAGTCCACGTTTAAGTGTGACTGCAGCATGTAAACATAATCAACAATCAGCCTGGCACCAACAATTAGTGCAGAAGTTAGGTTGCAGTGGATAATAAAAAAAAACAAGAAAATATCCTTAAACTGGATCGATATCTGAACAGCAAATTACAAAATTGACCTAATTCTCTTAGAAGCAATCTACAAGTAATAAGACAAAAACAATATTCATGATATTGTATCACTTATCAACATAACTAAGACTAATGTGCACTGTGCAACACCTGATAAATTTCTATTTTAGCATGCATATTTCTTTGCTATTAAGCACCTACACAATTTTGTATTAAAATGAACAAATCTGGTGCGGCATTAAATACAATCACCATAGCATTTTCAAAGTTTCTGTGACGGTAAATTTCATGACTTATCAAGTGCATACGGGTCTACAGCAGATGCAGCATATGGGTAGCAACCAATCCAATACGGGGTGTATCATATCCAATCATATCGGCTTCTGTTGTATTGGGGAGAAGAAGGGGGAAACCCAATATTACGTGCATCACAGCAGGTTCTGCAGCTGTTAACGGGTTACATTACACACAACAATCAAACGGCACCAGCGTAAACCACCGCGCGTGAATATCGTTTGATCGTCCATGACATGGGAGGGGTTTAAGGGGCAGGAGGAGGAAGGAGACTGTAACCTATACCAGCTTTCCCCCGTGACACCAAACGACAGATGACACCGCACCCCCTCCACCAGCAGACAGTGATGACAACAGTCTCAACTGTCAATCATACAAATCTTTCTGCGAATTAACCAGTCTTAAAACCATTAATGGTCTGCATTTTTCAGTGTTGGATGTAGTGTGTCACCCAGTGAGTATAAACTGCGTTCTCTACATGACTTGCGAGAAATTGCCTTGGTGAAACCATTCACATGGCTCCAAAAAACCTCGGTTTCGGTTCTCCACGGTTCTGACAAAAAAACGCGGTTTTTGGTTTCTGTTCGGTAACCATCACAGCACTGCATACGGGTCTACAGCAGATGCAGCAAGCATCGACACACAGCCAGTGTAGGCCTACACAATATTTGGATGGCTGATAACAATATTTGTCAGATTTTTAAATTAAATACAAGAGGTAAAATAGATAAACCATGGACACCTTGATCTGCTGTGTGACCTATAACAAGTCACTATAAGAACAAAAACATGAAAACTGACTGCCAGGAGTACTCTAGAGTACATGAAATCAGTCTGACATACAATGTCTAATCAATACCATTAAGACTATTTTTAGAGGTGATAATCTAGGCTATAGATAATAAGAGTGGTAGTGATGACCACCAGCAGCAGATTTTGTAATTTTTTACAACATTACTGCAATTTCAGTAAATTATCTGAGCAGTGAGCACTTGTTGGTACACACAGTATAAGTTACCACTGTGTTTGCAAATTTTGTGTTAAGGCCATGGTATCATCGCATTAGAATATCAACGTCAATTGTCTTAAGACTATGATAGCTGCTAATACTGCCTGATCTGCTATACAAACTGATTAATCTGTCAAGTAAAGAAAAAGAAGACTACTAATTTCTTCTAAGAAGGGATGTACAGTTAAGCAGCAAAGTCAAGAAATTTTATAATCGATAATTATAGGGTCAGATCGGCGATGTGACTTTAAGATAAAGGAAAATTCATACAGTCAGATCATCACAATTTTAGCCCAGGAATTGATACTTTAATTCAGCTTAACTTGTGTTGTAGCATTTTAAACCTTCTTTGACTCGCTTTTTCAGTTTTCTGTTTCATTTAGAGTATAGCCTACGTATGCGTTAGTTTTTACAACTAGTTTGCTGAAAGTGGCAATATAGACCTATGTTACTTGACTACATCTCTATTTAAGCTTGGTATTCTAGCTGTTTAAACTAAAAAGTCAGGGCAGATGGGTTTTGATGAATCCTGAGAACTATTCACGTCTCCGAGTTAAATGTAGCAGCATTTCCATATCAAGTCGACGATCTGACTGTGACTATGTGTACCCTATCAGTTTTTCGTTACCTTACAGTCAGATCGCCTATCTGAAACAACACTGTGCTTTTATAATAGAAAACGTCCTCATACTAACGTCAATCTGATGTCAAAAGCTCCATCTGAACCTTACTTGCCAGAATAGTTTCGAGGTCACATGAAAATGTTATTCAAATTAGATGAGAGACCAAAGATGAGTACAAAAAATTACTTCTCAGCTTCTTGTGACTGTCGCACTGTGTTTGGAACAACGCCCACTGAACAATTATCAACGCTACACTTACATGTGCTTATTGTTATAATAAATAATGTGTTCTATTTATGACGCACGGCAAATTCTGCTTACAAAAATGTAATAAATATCCCGAATAATAATATAATAAGTTTTATTAAAAAACATACACAATCGCAACATTTTACACCATAGACACTTGCTTATAAACCATAGAAAAAACGTGTTCCAATCCTATGACCCAAATTCCATTAGCTCGTCTCGAGTCTCGACACGACACCACACTGTGAGTCTGTGACCACAAATCCCCACAATACAATACAATACAATGCAATACAATGTTCTAGCGCCCAGTCTACAAAAACATGGCCGACTGCGCATTTCAGGGGCGTCATTTAGGGGGCTGGGGTCTACGCGGACCCCCAAGTGTTTTTGGTTGCAATTTTTCCCTGTAATTTGTACTTTGATTAAACGTGAAACGGTGTTACTGCTGAAAGAACAATACGTTACTATTGGATTGGTAAGGCAAACTATGCTTTTTGCCAATATTTCGTAATTGCATATTGATCGTAATTGATCGCATTCCCTCGTTGCCTAATTTATGTGCTCTGTAATTGGTATGGCAATTTAATTTCATATGTTAGATGGACTGGTGTTCTGAGAGACCCATTTGTTGTTAGTCAAGGTGTTCGACAGGAGGGTGTGTTATCACCCTTCCTTTTCAACATAATTATAATTTTATGTTGATGATTTGATTAAGCAGTTAGAATTATCAGGAATTGGCTGTCATGTTATGGAGAGTATGGTGCGATTCTGTATGCTGATGACTGAACTTTACTGTCTGTTTCTGTATCTGGCCTTCAGCGTAGGCCTATGCTATCGTGTTTAATCACAACAAATCTTATTGCACTAGGAATCGACCTGGATGTGTCGCAAATTTGCAACCGACATGTTCCTTGGTGATGTTGAACTAGATTGGGTATACACACCTTTAAACATCTTGGTATTGTTTACAACTCAGGATCTACATTTAATGTCGACATTATATACGTAGAAAATTTTATGCATCCTGCAATGGAATTCTATCCAAATGTAAATCTACTGATAAATTCGTGAGACTATGAGTCTAGTTAAATCTTTCTGTCTTCCAGTACTGTGCTATATTGCATTGGTAGTCTAGTCAAATTAAAGACCTCGCTGTATGCTGGAACGATTGTTTCAGACGTCTTCGGTTTTAAAAGGTATGAATCCGTAAAACTACTGCAATTTTATTGCAAGAAATTGCCCCTTGAGTCATGGGCGGCGCCTATATATATG
>Ga0056116_1001070_pt1 | contig 10328 bp, 6 predicted proteins | sample WorMetOlspDAHAB2_FD_67352 | JGI IMG/M metagenome (GOLD analysis project Ga0056116, IMG submission 67352) | Marine gutless worms symbiont microbial communities from Max Planck institute for Marine Microbiology, Germany - Olavius sp. DAHAB.2 ...
GTGAGTGAGTGAGTGAGTGAGTGAGTGAGTGAGTGAGTGAGTGAGTGAGTGAGTGAGTGAGTGAGTGAGTGAGTGAGTGAGTGAGTGAGTGAGTGAGTGAGTGAGTGAGTGAGTGAGTGGTTGCTTAATGGCACATCAGTACAAAATAGGTCATTTAGTGCTACTATGAGTCGGAAGATCTTAGAAATGTGTTCTAGTACTGTAATAAAAATAGATTATTAAAACCAAGGCTTGTAGCTAATATAAAAAGGTACAACAGTGATTATATGCAATTATAAAAATGGATAATTTAGGTAGAGCCGGTCAAACTTCCGATGTAAGTGGATTAAAAGTTGATGGCAACTGCTATATATATTGATATAATGTAGATCAAGCACCTTGAACTGGCCTGTAAAAGGCCTTGAATTGTGTTGGCCAATAGGTACAGGAACCCTGGTATTCTGTCTGCATTTTTGTAATTATACAAGTAAAAAATATTCGAATGCATTAGCAGTTTATGTGTGTATTTTTTGCTCACATTGCTGTGATACTATATTGAATACTATATTTTTTTGTTAAAGTAACGACTCACTGCTGACCGTAATCTATAACTCTCTGTGCTTGTGGACGGCTGAATGCACTTCTGTTTTGTAAGTAGACGCCAGCCAATGCATATTTTCGTGTGCTCAACTATTCTTACTTCTCATGCCAGGACTTGGTATTGTAAGAGTATACAATCTACTGCACTGTATCCCAGATGTGAACAGTCTGCAAGATTTCAATGAGTAGAATTGAGTCAAAAGTTGCCAAAAATTTGGATCATTTTTCCTGCCAACAGAAGAGCATGTTTTGATCTGTGTCATTTGGATGGTGAACTCATGACTGAAGTGTAAGCACTTCATCTAATCAACAATTAATATTTAATCAATTATACAAGCATAGTGTCCATTGTCGAGACAGCAATCTGTCTGAGCATTTTTTCCCGCCTTCAAAATGATTTGTGTCAGGAGGGGTGTTAAACTCTACTCACTTGGGGGCATTTTGAAGTAAATATCACAATTCTGTGGCACATTTTTGTGTGTCAAACTTTGTGTGGATGAAAGTGACTGGAATGCCATTTTGTGTTACAGAGAAATCCCGAGATTACACATATGTTAAACAACCCAGATCTGATGCGACAGGTAGGATCTACAGTGCTATCAGCTACTGTGAATGCTGATAAATTGAACAAGCGAAATGTTACAGCTATATTAATTACTTTTTCCAAAATTTTCATTGCGAGTTATTGTAGTGTGTGCTGAGATATTACTGATACAGTTTTCGCTAACTGTTTAAAATCAGCTGTTAGACATTCTTAATCAGGCATACATTTTAAGTCTTCTGACGCTGTTTTATTCCAGTTTTAATTTTATTAAATCTTAATTTTATTTGTATTTACTTTTACTTTTTATATCAATTGTTTAAGGTTTACCCAGTTTCATGTAGCACTTATGTTCTTATTGTAATCGGGACTTCACAAATTTTTGTTGATGATGATGATGGTCATACTGTGGTTCATTATTAAGTCTGTGATGGTATTTTCACAACTGTTAGAAATGCAGCAACATATGTACCGGTAATTGTCAGTGTGAACTGTTGATGTATAATGACCATGTAACATGCGTTTGTATGTGTTTTTAGACGATGGAAATGGCCCGCAACCCGGCAATGCTGCAGGAGTTGATGAGACAACAGGATCGAGCCATCAGCAACCTTGAGGTTCAGAATCTGGTTTTACATTACACTAGCACATACTTTCTGTTTCACTCCACAAGTGTCGTTTTCAGTTACAATTAATGATGGTACAACTGTGTGTCTCTTAATGCTTGTGACACTGTTTATTGGGCACTGTTACATGTGTTCAACTTCTTTGCTGCTTGGAACAGTCTCTCGCAAATGCTGCTACGCATTCCCATAGTCTCTACCTGTCAGTGATCTGTTGTGACCAAGTTTGTAACTGTTAAGTTTCTGAGATGTTAATACTTGTTAGTGGAACACATGGTTGACATGTTGTTAGTGTAGCATGCTAATATTATTGTGTTTAAATTGTTCTTTTTCAGAGTCTTCCTGGAGGTTTCGGTGCTCTGCAGCGGATGTACCATGATATTCAAGAGCCAATGATGAATGCTGCCACTGAAGGTTTCGGTGGAAATCCATTTGCTGCCCTGCTTAACTCTGGTTAGTAGTCATCAAGTCTTCTGTGTTGGAACGTCCGGAATACCTTTTTATTTCTTTCAAAACAGCTTGAAGACCTTTCTTGTATTATTACTACACATATTGCATTGGGGATTGGACCGTGAAAGTGATGAACTGCATAATAAGGAAGTTAACGGACTACCGATTAACTCCAGCTGTTACTGGATAACCAGATAACCGTAGATCAGGTCACTTGGAGAACGCAGCTTATACGCAATAGGTGGCACATGCAGACCATTAGCCTCAAACCAACTTGCGCACTCAGTTTTAACACTGGTTAATTCGCAGAAACGTTAGAGTGATTGACAGTTGAGACTGTTGTTATCAGTTCCTGCTGGTGGAGGGGGTGTGGCGTCATCTGTTGCTGGTGGCCAAGACCCAGTACTGCGCCGTAGTGGTGTCACGGGGAGGCTGGTATCAGGTTACAGTCTCCCTCCTCCCGCCCCTCCAACCCTTGCGCTCAGGTGACTGGGCGCGAATGTCCTTTGATCTCCTGTGTAATGCGACCTGTGTTAACATCTGTCGAATCTGCAGTGATGCACATAATGTCGCCCGATACAATAGAAGCGGGTACGATTCTATCTATAGGATACACCGTATTACACCCAGTATCGGTTCCGATACCGATCCGATAATCGCCAGTTCTCTAATATGAACAGTTCGGTCCTTTTCAACGTGGTTAACTGGCGGTCTTAACAACCCTACTGCATAAATCTAATTTTATGTTGTGTTTATGAGCTGTTTGTATTGACTCATCTTGTACATTACACGGTATTCTTCTGCGGTTTTACATGTTTTTTTATGCTTAACATACATTACATACATGTAGCGGCAGAATGAATATGCTAAAATTGAGGAGAATTATCTTTTTATTGTTCTCTGACATGTTGATTGTTTGTTGGTAAGAATTTTTGAAACTAAATTTGCTGTCAGTTTGCCCACTGTGAATTTTAAAAAATTGCATTTAGAGCGATTATCTAATCCCAGTTTTATGTAAAACATTTCCGTCAATCATCTGGTCGATGAGTCAACCAGTCCGCGAATTGACTGACCACGAGTTTGTTTGTCAGTGGATCATCTGGATATCACTTGCCTAGGGCCATACTTGACAGCACAGAGTTGAGAACTAAATTCAGTACCTGTTGATTGTGAGTCTGATGCTTGTATGGAGTTCAGTGTTGATTGTGCTGTTGAGGTCAGTCGATAGCTTAGTGATGATAAAGTGAACAATCGAGAAAATGTGTGACAGCTTCTGGAGAGGCAGGTGCAAACCAATCGCAGGGCGAAGAGAACCGTGAGCCACTGCCGAATCCGTGGTCACAGGCACCTGCTTCTTCGCAGTCCACTACTTCTGGCACTGCATCGCAGCCATCAACGTCAACTGCTGGACTCAGTGGTTTGTACACTGCTTGTTATCAGTGCTTTGCTTCTGGTTTGAATATGGTTGCTGCTTCCAGTTTACCTTTGAGTACTTTATACCGAGAATTAATGTGCATAGTGTGCGTGGAGGAGACCATTGGGATGTCATCCTGTACAGTGGTTGAAAACTATTTAGCAGAACCTGAAATCCAATTACCTTTCCCTGAATGAAGCAATTGATGTGTCTCAGAATTGTCCATTCTGGAGATTGGTGTCGACGTTTGGTTTTGCGTACTTTTAGGGGTACATGCCAGAAATGATGATGATGATGATGATGATAGTTTGGATGAAGTTTGATCAACTTGGCCTTTTATTTAATGTTATGTTGGATATTGTTCCCTACTGGTTTTCTACAATATATTACGAGATATAGTTGTATACTGATGCCTTTCATTAGTGCTTTTATACTGTTGGTTTGATGGCAGTAAGGCTACAAAGCTTCACCTAAGGATTGTATTAGAAGTTATGTTACAGTTGATTGCAGCGTAGCTTTGATAACACAGCTGGAATTGCTATAGCCTTTCCTGCTACTGTAAAATGTAAATATGTTTCTTCAACCTGTTAACTCATAATGTTTCAGAAAAGCCTGTGTGTGTTGGTGTCTGTATGAGACATTGATGTATCGTCGTGTATGCATATGTGATGATGGTGTTTGGAAACAATGTTTATATCAGGAATGTTGAACAGCCCGGGTATGCAGAGCATGTTGCAGCAGATGACGTCAAATCCGCAGTTGACGCAGTCATTAATGCAGTCTCCCTTCATGCAGTCGACTCTGCAGTCAATGGCATCCAACCCAGAAATGGCCAGACAGGTTTTTTTGCAGTTTTTGCACAAATGAACGTCGTTAAATAATTCTCGTCATTTTACCAGAAAATGGACATATTTTAAGGTTACCACTTTTCTGGAATATATTGAAACCTGGAAATTCAATTGGGAAGTCTGCAAAGGTCATGGAAATATCAGAAAAAGGCCTAAAGCCCGGGAAAGGTAAGAGAATTTGTGTAATCCGGGATTTGGCAATGTGCTGTTAACAAAAGTTTGGTGTCATACAAATTCAACAACTTATGTTTCTTATGTTACGATGCATCTGCTTGGCCTGTTTGCTTTGCATATCTGATGTTCAGCATTGAAATGCGACCAAAACTTCGTAACAATATGAATCTGTGTTATAAATTTGCATTTGTTTTATATGTTGTCTGAAATTTGGTCTGGAAAAGTCCGGGGAAAAGTGGCATTGTCTGCAATACATAGACTAGTTTAAAAAAATTATGTCCTTTTTCATTTCAGGCTATCTGTGCCCATCCTGAACCAACTTGGATTATTTTTTGGCAGCAATACAGCTTACATGGTCTTTTGGTTTCATGCTACACCATTTTTTTCTGCTTCTACTGAGCACACAACCGGAAAATGTGACTTGTATGCAATCAAACAATAAAAAACGAGCCAAAATTCCACTTGGCATGATGTGACACTCTATCAAGCCCATGCATTTTGGCACAGGAAAAAGTCGTGTTGTGCCATGCCAGTTCGAGACCGCGCGACATGTCACCTCATGTTAAGACAAGTGTTTATTGTTTTATAATGCACACACATCGACGCACACAGTATTAGCACAAGTTCATGTTAGAATATGAGCTCAACACGACATGACGTGACAGGCCAAGTGGAATTTGAACTATAGTGAAGCGAGATATGAGTTAAGTAAAAACTGCTGGCGAGTCATTAAAAACAATTGTCAGACCGCCAACAGCAGTCATCCAAAGAGTGAGACTTTTGTATCCTGCTGTCTCAGTGAGTTTCTGCACATGCTACTTTTCTCAGTTTCAGTCAAAGACAGAGAGATAAATGATGTAGACTGACAATTGGGGCGAATGCTATACTGACTTGCTGTTTGACTGTGACTGAAAACCAAGTAATCTACTGTGCAGACTCGCATGCAATTTTTTGTGTTGCCCGCTTCCTGATTGCTCAACTGTCATAGTGGTATTTTGTAAGATCTTCAGAAGATAGTTCATGCTAGGAACTTTGAGTCATTCATATAGAATGGTAAAGTTTTGTATTATGAGCAAAATTTGTGTTTTTTTTTCTAGATGATTGCCAATAATCCGTTACTCGCCGGTAACCCGGAGCTTCAGCAACAGATGGTACAAATGTTGCCTACAATGCTTGAACGGGTTTGCTGATTTTATTTTTATAGTTGGACTTGTAGTCATTAATGCATTTGTTGATGTTTTTCATTTAAATTTGTGCATCTCTTGTTTTGGCTGTCGTGTAACAGTCAGCAGTGAAGCTCCTCAAAACTTAATAATTATCGTAACTTTTCCACTGTAAACTGAAGTATAATTTTTTGGGCATGATATAGCCTCATTATGTTGAAAATGCTGTTGAATTCCAACCAACCAGCTGTGAGAGCAGTCTTAGTAGTTTTGTTGATTTGCATGTTATGTAATTTCCAGATTATAGTTTTCATTACTCATTATCTCTACGCTTAGATTTTTGTTTTAATTGCGTGGTCTTAGTTTTGTATAGCATTGATTGCATCTGTATTCTGTATGTTAATCCAGCCTTTGGATGCAATGTGAAATTGTCATTGCTGTTGTCATTATTGCGTTGTGTGTGGTTGTCATAGATGCAGAGCCCAGAAATGCAGTCGTTAATCAATAATCCAAGAGCATTACAAGCACTGATGCAGATACAGTCTGGTTTTGCACAGCTGCAGCTTGAAGCTCCATCATTGAGTCCAGGGTAGGCTACATTACGGATGTGGTGCTTGGAATGTCAGACTTGTTGCAGAATATCAGCTGGTTTGACTGCTAGCAGCTTATTTCATGTATTTTCTCTGTGCAGTTGATTTATATACGAGATGCTCTTTGGAAATTACCTATTATGTGTTGGGTGGGGCGTTCCCTACTCACTGACTCTTCCATCACTAGTGTGAGTTTGTGTGATTGGCACAATGTTAATAGCATTGAGTGCTTCCAAAAGTTAAGCCTTCGTCAAGTCTGGTTAGTATTGAAATAGTTGACTGTTTGAAGGTTATCCACCCAGATTGGCTATTTTTTCATCAGTTGGTTTTGTTACAATTGGCAAGATTCTTGACCAGTCACTAACGGGAAAGAAATGGCAAGTTCTGCATTACAGCTAGCCAATGACTAGTACTGCTGACATTTTTGCACAGTCAGTCATAGGTGCTATCTAGCATTCAAGCGAGTAATTTTTTTAAATTAAAAAAGTTAATCGCATGGTAACGCATGTGAGAGATCACCCATGTTGCTTGTGTGCTCATCCAGCCGTATAACAGTACCTTGATGATTTTGAGTTTCAGCCTATAGAAACACATGTATGTTTGGTAGGTGGTCACCCGCGATGTGAAATGTTCACTGTACGATGCAGTGGAATGGTGTAGATTTTACAGTATAGGCTTCAGTGACCTGAAAAGTACATTACTCATTCTAGCCTATGTGTATGTGGAGAAGAAATGTTATTAAAGGCAGTTGTGATCTCCTAATGGTGTATTTGCGAATGTGGTGCCATTAGTATAGCATTATTTCATTAGCAGCATTAAAATTTTAACAGCATTAAATTTTTAAAATCTCTATTGTTTAACGTGTTAATGCATTAGTTCTAAAGTGCTAGTGTTTAGATGTATTGTATTTGTATGCATTGTAACTTGATGTTATTTTTTGTGTAGCAGTGGGCTTGGTTTGCCATTCATGCCTCCACCAACTACCAGCTCCAGTACCACACCAGCTGAGTCAACTTCGACTACCACTGGTACCACTACTACCAGTGCTACTACGGCTCCGAGCTCTTCTACTGCACCGGCTGACAATCCGTTTGCTGCGTTGATGGCACAGATGATGTCCGCACAGCAGCCAGTCAGTTTCTCATTCAGTTCTCTATGCTGTGTAATATTGATCTACAGCAGTTACAAGGATATCTGAAAAACATTGTCTAGACTAGTGATTTTTTTGGCAGTGAGTATAGAAAATTCATCAGTTTTGTTGACATTATGTGACTAAAAGCTAAAGAGACTTGTTTCATTAAGCATATTTCTATTTTACTGCTGACTAGTTATGTGGTTTGTTGTCAGAGGAGAATTTGTGTGAACAACTTTGATAGAGTTGATGCTCTGTACCTTTTAGGTGACAGCACATTGTTGGGCATAATCATTCAAGATTGAGATGTGTACTCCCCAGTGAATACTTTAAGAGTCTGAGAGGCATCTATGTTGTCTTTATAGCCTGTGCTGACCTCTGTTGGCAATTAAATATCATGTATGTACTCCTGTGTGATTTACTGTTACAATGATACCAATAGTTGTGAATAATAAAAAAAATAATGTAATGATAATTGTTAATCATTTTTAGTTGATATGTATATTTCTGTATAGTGGAACTTTGGTGGTGTATTCGGTACATGGAGAGTCTGAATAGTTTGTTTGCTCACGGTGAAATGATAGTATGATGTGTACTTAAGCAGTCTGTTTTTCAGTATTAGGTGTATGTTTGTCTAATTAACATTCATGAAGCATTTTTGGGTCAAAAACATTTGTTATTTGCATGGTAGTTGAACAGTCATTGATGATGTGCTGTGCAAATTTACATTGACATCGATGTAATTGTGTAATTGCAGTCTGAACCTCCTGAACAGAGGTACCGCACGCAGTTAGAGCAGCTGGCCGCCATGGGCTTTCTTAACCGTGAAGCCAACCTGCAGTGTATGTACTAATTACTTATTATATATTATAAAAACTTCAAAGTTTAAAACAGTCTACAAAGGCGACACGGCCTACAACACACAACTAAAACTGCAAAAATCAAAAAGGTGCTATTACTTTAGCAGCACATTGCCACAATGTCAACGTGCTCCTAAGTAATAGCACCTTTTTCATTTTTGCTGTTTTAGTTGTGTGTTGTAGGCCGTGTCACCTTTGAAGACTGTTTTAAACTTTGAAGTTTTTAAAATTTATATTTGCTGTTTTATTACAATTTCCACACTGTATTAATTGTGAGAGTCGGCATGCTTAACAGCATTATTTTTTATCTCTAGTTTAAACCACTACCATCACCGTCGTGTTCTACGACCTCGATTGCCTATAAAGTGGTTAAGATGTTGGCGATTTGACAACAGGATAAGCGAGTTTTGGGCACATTTTCACTTCGCATGCGTAGAAATGGCTATTTCGGAGCTTCTGGTCAAAAGTCTGACCTCGCCATTCGCTTCGGCGACCCGGATTTTTTGTGACAGCATAATAACTCTTCTGTTGGAATACATTTTCACCATGTTTTGGAGATTTCTTTAGTGCACATGCGCAGAAATAGCGTTAATTCTGCTTCCAGTCTGAAAACTGCCCGCACCATCGTGTTCAGCGACAATGATTTCTTATGAAGGGGATAAAATTGTGGCGATTTGACAACAATATAAGCGAGTTTTGTGCATATTTTCACTGCACATGTGCAGAAACAGCTATTTAGGAGCTTATGGTAAAAATCTGACCCTGCCATTCGCTCCAGAGACGTCCATTTCCTATAATAGGGGAATAACTCTTCTATTGGTATATATATTTTCCCGGTGATTTGGCGTTTTGTTTAGTGTGCATGCACAGAAATAGCGTGAATTCTGCTTCCAGTCTAAAATCTGCTGTCACCATCGTATTCAGCGACCACGATTTCCTATAAGGGTGACAAAATTTCGGTGATACGGTAAGTGGTTAAGAGACTTTTAGACATATTTTCACTGCGCATGCACAGAAACGGCTATCTAGGAACTTCCGATCAAAAATCGGACCCCACCATTCGCTCCGGCAACATCGATTTCCTATAAGACGGGTATATTTCCAGTATCCGATGACATTTTCGGCATATATTTGATGTTTTGTGCACAATTTTCATTTGACCTTGTGACCTTGACCTTTTACCTATTGACCTTGGCGGTGTCTGAAGAATAAAAAGCTTGATACGTCAAACATACTTACTAATTCTTAGCTTCCTACGATTATCTGTTCCTGAGTAATGTGTGACTCAATCTGATCACATTACCATTACCTGGAATGGTCACTGCGCATGTGCCGTGTCACGTGACCTATCACCGGGGGGGGGCAAAAATGATCCACATTTTTGAAATTCCTGACCCTAATTTTCCTATTCACTTTGTCACTTTCCGGGAGCTACGACGAAGATTAAGCCATGTTATAGGCGAAAAATAGCGTTTTCCCATTGTGTAGACTACAAAGTTTACTGTGCATGCGCAGTATCACATGACCTGTGCATAGGGGGTCCCCCAAAACCACACGTAACAATTTTTTGACCCCAAATTGCCTATTCACTATACAACTTTTATGGGGCTACGATGACGATTAAGGGTAGGTTTATATTAGAGCATCCCCATGTTAAAGCGGTTTTCGGTCGTAAAAAAAAAACAGTCCAGTCAAAATCGGTTCCCAAAATGGCGGTTTTTTGGAAATTTAAGGGTCTAAATATTAAACATAGTTATCGAGACCCCCAAAAGGCACTTCCTTACCTGGATCGACGTCTTCTGACGTATTTTGCGTAAAAATCCGTTTAATGGTGTAGGCTGTAGCCTTATTGAAGAACCCAAAAAACGAAGAAAAAACTAGTCACCCCAAATGTACGGCAAAATCACATATTTGGGGAACAGAAACCCCCAAACCGATCGCTACAATATTTTGC
>Ga0056116_1001071_pt1 | contig 10321 bp, 6 predicted proteins | sample WorMetOlspDAHAB2_FD_67352 | JGI IMG/M metagenome (GOLD analysis project Ga0056116, IMG submission 67352) | Marine gutless worms symbiont microbial communities from Max Planck institute for Marine Microbiology, Germany - Olavius sp. DAHAB.2 ...
CGGACGCCTTACGCACAAAGTGGTCACACGTCAACCATGGATCAGGCGTAGATCAGGGAAAGTCCGCCGGCTACAGACCGACATCCTAACCACTGAGCCACGCCGCCAACCCAAGCTCCAGAAGAATTGTCTTTCTCCACTGATGCTAGCAGCAAAGCTTTATAAGTCGCTGTTGACCAACTGTGGAGTGCAGCTTCGACTTCACGTCCAATGCCAGCTTATATAGAAAAGCCGCGGGCGGTCGGTCTAAATAGAAGGATGGTCTCAGCTTTGACACACGTCTCATCGCGCCGGGTTTGTGTCTGCAGTAGCGCCGGAACGAATTTGATTATTTGAAAATGGGGGCACCCGTCCGCCGCAAAGCCCCTCCACTTTTTTTGGCCTAAAAGTACAATTAGTCGTTTTGGTGAGCGCTTTCGTGATGGTCAGTATACAGTTTGGCCAGTTTCTTGTTTGCTGTTCTTCTGCTCATGTGTCGATCCCGTGGCCCGTGCCATATGGAGTCGGCACCACTGTGAGGTCAAGTCCCGCTAAGTCAATTGACTTAAGTCATTTGACTTAAGTCATTTGACTTAGCGAAATTTGACCTCACCCAATGTCTGACCACACCGATCTTAACCAACAAGTTGTCCAGCGAACTGCGATAATCAATGATAGCCTACAATGATCAAAATTATGGCGTTACAATCACAACCCTCTTTATAAGATTTCGGATAAGGGTATTAGTTTATGGTTAATTACGGTTACGGTTATAAGCCTCGTTAATGGTTTTTGTTCATTCGTAACACGGGTCACTGGATCATTATTTGGATCAGTGGGTCATCAACTCATCATTGCTCATGACTCGGAGGCGAGGCGATTCGTTTTTCGCAGTTTGGGCGATTTGGTGCATTCCCATGTAGAAACGATGTGTTTATTGCTGTGGAAATAATAGTGTCGTTTTTAATGATGTTTTCGCGTCTAATCTAGATAAAAGACTCCGTAATATCAATATTTATTCTTTTCTGCCAGTGGTCGATCCTAATCGCTAGCCGAAGTTTCGTTTTTTTTGTCTGTGGAGTGTAATACAGTGCGTGCGGTCATGGGTCAAGCTCTGATAGCAAGGCTCGCTCAGCAGCAGGCCGAACAGTCGATGTCTGCAGCGGCAGCTGAGGCCGGCGTGCCAAGCAATCCTGACGCTGCGTGGTGGTTAAAACTGCTTGCTCGGGCTCTCGGCGTTTTCGGCGCTATAGGTCATTGCCCATGTCTTGTTGTAACTTAACAAGCATGAATGTTATTATCCGTTTGTGAGGACGGAAAATAAGGGTGGTAACAGTGTAGAACTTGTTCGGCTGAATAAGCAGCAGATCTCAGGTTGTGGAGCTGATCTACACTGTTACCATAAGGGCTTACTAGCGCTATTTTCCGTTCGCCAGGGGAGATGGGTTGATTTGTTACTTGATCGATTGGGGTTTAGCATCACCTGCACTCTGGTAACCCTCGAACTGTTGACAGGAATTCATGGATAAGGCTACAGATTGCATTAGATGTATAGACGTTGGCAGCAGTCGTAGGTACAATGTCTAGATGACTCTCTCAATACTGACATTATTAACACTTTATGTTAGAAATTATACTATATTACTAATTGCGCTTAGGCTTCCGTTTCCTGTTATCTCAGATTTAAAGTTACAATCAATCCATCTCCCCTGGTGGATGGAAAATAGCGCCAGTAAGCCCTTATTTTCCGTCCTCATGGACTGACCGTTAACAAGAGTTATTATTGCGTGTTGCATTACAGTCAACTTGTCACCAACAGACAACAGAACACATGCAGAATTGCAGATGCACCACCGCCAAGCACGGAATTGTAACATTAACTCTTAACTACAATACTGAACAGTTGACACATCACGAGATGAGTTGACTGATATGTTTACCATTGCCTTAGCAATTAATCAATCAATCCATCAATCAATTGATCACTATTTTTCTGTGCACCTGAAAGTTGACGAGAGAGCTGGCCAACTTAGTCTGTCACCAAACACAGTCATGTCATCAGTCAGCTGTCACTGTGCCACAGCTATTGACAACACATGCTGATGGCTGATTTTGGCTGCATAATAATCCAGGCAGTAATTTTACTAACAGAAATAAACAAGCAAGCACCACTGGTATTTGGTCAGTTCGACAACAAATCAAATTGCACTCCGGCAATTCGCAGACTTGTGAACAATTTGTGGACTAAACAGTTCAAGGGCTAGTCAACTTGCAGAAATGTCGCGATTAGATAATTGGCTATATATGTGATTTTTAAAACTTCTCTATGGGTGAAATGACTAGTTAGCAATTTTTCTACTCTGCACTGCAGGTTGACTAGTCCACAAATTGACTGACCATGAGTTTGTTTCTCAGTGAAGTGTCTGGTAAGCGCACAGGACATTATATCATTGCTATTGATTTTGTGTTTATATTTGTTACGTTTTATGTTTATTTGCAAGTGTATGACAGTGTGGCTTACCAGTACTGTTAAAATTTTGTTATGTATACGTGGCACTGAAACTTGTGTTTCATGGTGTTTACTGCCAATATGTTGCAGAAATTCACTGAAGTGGCTGAATTAAAAATATATGAATATTTGTGTTAACGTTTTTAATTTAAGTTTTGTGCTGTACTGGATAGTGCTGCAAATTGATACTGATTTTGCTGACTGTTATTATTGTTGTTGTTGTTGGTTGACAGTTGCACTGATTTCAGCAATCACTACCATTGTCATGTCCATCGTGTCTCCACTTTGCATTGTTGCTGGTCTTCTTCTGATGTGAGTTCCTCTGCACAACTGCTGTTGCTGCAACATGTACATCTTGACAGTAGTGTTCTAATGTTTCGTGCTAGGATCATTTTTGATAGTTTTATGTGCCATGACAATCATGACAAAACAAGATAATTAGTAATTTTATGTGCGAGAATAATCGAAAGAAACTTGCTTATGTGGATAAGCTAGTTTTTGTCTTACTATCCATTTTAAGACATGAACTCAGGCAGACGGCCGTCAGCCCTGTATTAATGGCGATATCGCAATCCAATGGGAATGGTCAAACTTCGACCCTCACAGAATCAAAACCCCTTAACCGATTACGATAAAACTTTGCACAATCGATTACGTCCACGAGACGAACATGTAACCCAAAATTTGTGCCAATCGACCCTAAGGGAGTGTCTGGGCAAATACGTGAAATATAAGGCCTTATCTTTGTATATTCTGATTAATTTTTTTCCAGGACTCGCCTACTGAAGTGATCCATGGACGGATTTTCACACAGTGGCTCAAATTACGCGCAATCACGCAAGGAAGTGCCTTTTTGTGGTCTGCACGATGACCGAAAACATTTAGGGGGTCAAATTCCCCCAAAACCGTCAAAATTGGGTGTTAATATGCTCTGCCGAGCGTCTCAGCTGCGCGCCAATGAAGATTGACGTCATAGAAGAATGACGTCATTGGCGCGTTGCAGTGTAAGCGTTGTCAACTAGTTTTCGACGATCACTGCCAAACGTACGGTGATTTATGCCATACTGCTGTCAAAATGCCAAATCATTGTACCCATCCACATTGACGTAAACAAACTACGTACGCACTTCTGTGTACGTCTTCGTCCATAAATCTTGAAATTTCTGCAGTTATCATATTGTGATTTCTATTTTGGCAATGCTGGACGAAATGTACTTGAAACTTATTAGCGCCACCATAATGCAGCATGGTAGCAAATAAGCCTATTGGTGTACAAATGTATACAATAACGGGTTCCAGCAACCATTACGTTGCTGTATATTGTGCAACTCATCAAAAACAATTTCATATAATTAATCATTCACGTATGACTGCAATTATAGCTACAGTGGCGAATGGTGCAGTTCGGCTTTCTATTGGCCTATGACTTGTTGGATTTATACATGTATTTCAAAAAAGGTGATGTAAACGGACACCATAAAGTAGAAAGCGTGGCAAAAATTATTATCTTTGAATAAACAACTTGGCGGCAGCTGCTGTTTTGGATTTGTTTTCAAAGTGCCAGTAATCTTGTTTGTCCGTCACTTGGTGATGTTGAATAGCTTCAAAAAGTTTGACAACTTCAAAACCTTGATACGGAAGCAGCCGAAATTATTAAGTCCTTTTGATTTGGCACAAACTAACGTTATTGAAATTAACCACTGAGCGAAAGTCGCTAATAAAACAGCAAATATTAATGTACAATACCGCAGTTTATACGCTAGTTAACAGCGCCATTACACATGGAAAACCGCAAATATAAAAATGTGATATTGCTCAGCAGTACATTGACACTTAGGCAATGTCATGCTGTGTAATATCACATTTTTTATATTTGCGGTCTTTGATGTGTAATGGCGCCATTAACTAGCGTATAAACTGCGGTTTTGTACATTAATATTGACTAACTGTTAACTGTTTCTGGTGTACTTTAAATTGGGTGATGTTGAAGGTGTAGTGATATTAAGAAATGTGATATCAGCATTGTCATTAGTCTGTAAACCTGCCATTTAGTTTGAAATGCACTTCGTGGCTTTATACTTTTGTACAAAACTGCTTGTTCCTCTTGCATTGTGAATTTATACATCTGAGCAGCAACAATTTCAGTTTTACAACTGTTGGCTGGAGTCTCATGAGCCGACTGTGAAGATCAAGTTTAGACCTAAGTTACGTCTTTTTACGTAACTTCACTAACTGGACATTACTGGAAATGTCATTAAATGAGTGCCATAACAGATGTGCTGTAAAATGTTTAGTATGGTGACAATGCTGATTGAATGCTGTTGAGTAGGATTGTGGCTGGGATGGTGCTGATCTTTGAGGCACCGGCTTGTTGTGCTTTCTTCAAATACTCTCAGCCGATCATTGCTTTTGCTGAGAAACGCACTTACATTCAGAAAGCCATCATCTACTGCGTGTACGTTTTGTTGTAACTTGTATGTTTCATTGCTGCAGTTCCGTCTTCTGACGTGCGCTGCATTGTAGTCAGTATTATTGGTCACTTGTCATGCGAGTCAAACTGCAGTCTCTGTGAATGATACTGTTGCAACTTTGAAACATTTCTGTTGTCTTTTGCTTGTTGTGTGAGAAGTGGTGCACTGCTTGATAACATACTGTGACTATTGTTGTGGCCTCTAGTGTGCTGTTATATACCATGAAGAAACTTATTACTCAGTTTTCCTTATATTGCTTGTAAGTTACACATCTGTTCACTTTTTTATTTTCTTATGTGCTGACAGCAGAATGCATGGTTAAACTTAATGCACTGCTACTTAACTTCTGGACAACATATATCATGCATTAGTATTTGTATTGTTTTGGTTGTGATTTTGTTCTTGTGTTCTGAGCTAGATAGAGTTAATGGATTCGAGTGAAAGAACTGATGTTGCAGTCATGAAAGGCATCAAGTACCAGAAGCATTAATTAGGGAAGACCCATGTGTTGTCGGCTGAGCTATGGCGCCCAATCTGCTTGTGAAAATTAACTGGATGCTAAAAGTTCTTTGCTTTATTCATCATTGTTTGTGCGTGTGTGTATGTGATGTTGCTGCAGGTCGTCGGTGATCACGTTTCTGTTGTGCTGGGGTGTCTCCATGCTGTTTGGCTGCGGACTCATCTTTGCCTGCGGCGTCGTCTATGGTATCATGGGAGTTGGCAAAAAGTATGTGCTGCTGAGTTCAAAGAATTGTAAAGTGCATCCACTGTTTAAGGATGTTTTGCATACAGTGTTCACTCAACATACTACGTTGGAATTTTTTTTACTTTGAAGACAGTATTCTATTGCTACATAATAGTTTACATAATCGCAATTTTAACATTATTTCTGTTGAATTCCAAGCTGTGTAGGAATTGTTGGAAATATCAAAGTTAATTTTCTAGCAACTTAGCAAGAACTTCTTTATCTCGTATTACCAATATTCCTATTCCAGCCACTGACTTTTTGTTAATGTCCACACATTCATTCTCAATAAATGGCAATCTCGTTGGAATTTATATCCTGATAAACTGTACAACATATATATCCAAACGTCTCTACATTTCCTTCACTGTCAAATACGTTTTGGAGAGAACAAACTGCATTAAATAGGCTTCTGATTGGGCACTTTCATGTAACACAGTTGTTTAACGCATCTTCTTCATGCGAATATGAGCTCGAGTGTTACATGCTGACTGCCTGAAATAGCTGCATTCCAAGCATTGATATAAGTTTATCAGAGGAGAATGGACTGTGTGTAGACAGAACGCCCACTGTTGGTCAGGAACAAAAAATCGGACTTGACTGATGACCGTTTGGTGCCGAGATGCACGTTCTAACATTGTGTTTCTTGGGCCATTGTTGATTTCCAGCTCATGCTGGCTGATACTATCATGTAAAGTCATCTCCGCTGATGAACAACAACTGGAACAATGCTGTTACTGTGTAGTGTTGCAGTTGGTTTGTGTTGTGTCCGCAGACAGTGAACTATGAGTGACGCTGGTGTTCGTGTGAAGGGGAGATAGGCAGCAGATGATGGAAGCAGCTGCTCAGGACGCAAATCGACAGCAGCCACCTGGAGTTGCTGGATCGGAAGACTCACGCTCCGGACTGATTTACAACGACGACATGGGTCGTGCCGATCCGTTTGTCGGCCAGAAAGGACCGCCACCCGGCGAGCCTCAACACTGGAATTACTGAACAGTGTCGTCAACATTTCCACGCTACAGGAGCAACACAGTGTGACAAGTTGTGCACGTTCACGTGTATGTGTGTATCAGTGTGCGACATCACAAGAAGCTAGTCACTTTGTAAGTTGTAGTGTTTAGGACAGCAAAGAGCTGAGTGTGCGTGCGTGCGTGTGTGGGTGTGTGCGTGTGCGTGCGTGTGCGTGTGTGTGTGTGTGCGTGTGTGTGTGTGCGTGTGTGTGTGTGTGTGTGTGTATGTATGTCCTTGTTCCAGAATAAGCAACAAAATCAAGTTAACACAATGGTATGCTTCGTATTGAATTTAGGTACTGCCAAAAGGTGGCATAATGTCGGCATATCCATGGGGCTCTTGTTTGCTTATGCAAATGCTGAATTGCTGCTAGTCTGCATGAAGCAATGTGTCTGTGTCACAGCTGCTCTGTCAGTCAGTCGGGGAGAGGACCATGGCAGTGGTCTGATTGCACTGTCACATTCCACGTTGTGTTTGGAAAGCAGTTTGCTATCAGTGTCAGCGTTTTTAGACCTGGACACCTAATGCTAACAACATACCGTATGCATGCTCAGCTCAATGTAATCGCTCTTATTTCTTTGGCTGACTCGTTACCATTGTTACATTCTCTCTGTGTGGTCATAATGCACTTTCCATGTCGTTATTTTCCCAGTTTCAAAAAAAATCTTTTGATGATTTTATGTTTAACAAACATTTGTCATAGTCGTGATGTGGGTTGCCAACTAATTTTCAGTGCTCACTGCCAAACGTAACGTTTTACTGCCAACTCACTGTCAAAAATTCCAAAAAATTGTGACCCAAACAAACTAAAATATGCAACATTCTGAGCATGGTACATATATTAAAGTATGCATTATTGCTCCCATCAGGTGCTTTGGTGACCCACGGAAATGTTTTCATCCACGAATTTTGCAATTTTCTGCAGTTATCATGCTGTGATTTCCACTTTGGTTTTCACTTTGGCATTTCTGCATGAATTATACTTAAAACCGCAGAAACTGCACTAATTCTGATAAAAAATACTGTGGTTACGTAGAATAACTATTAGTTAATCACAGTTAATTCAAGCTACTCGAGATGTGCGCAGATTGAAATTTGTAGGGCTATAGGCCTAAAAATGTAACTCGGAAAATGTCACTGGTGGTGTTAATGAATGGAACCCGGAGGCAAATAATGCCAGTGGGCAACCTTGGTTGTGATGAAGTTGTGACGATCTATCGTAGGATTTTTTTTCGTTAATCTTTTGTGATGGAAACGTGCACTTCATCCATCTTATGTGCATTCCATGTCACCCATTCCTTGTGTTTGTCAGTGTTGTGCTGTTTGTTTATTTTCTCTGCTAGTAATTGGGCTTCGTCATGTCGGTCGATGAGTCTATGCTGTTTATGTTGTGTTATGAATGTGAATTGCCTGAACTCAGTATATGATGCGAGTCTAAGCCCGTGAGATCACTCGTGTCGTCATTTGGTGATGATGATATCATCTATTTACACATACAGCTGAAATCTGGTATCGACTTTTCCGTGACCTGCATTTAACTTATTAAACATTGTCGTTAGTGTTTAAGTAGCTCATATGTGGCCAAGGCCTTGTATGGGGATACATATTGTTGTTGGAGTTTATTGTGTTGAGCTGTGTATTTTTCTGTGCACTTTTTTATCTTTTATTTGCAACTCTAACTTCTCGCATTATTGTGTTCCAAAAGCATAATATTAACCTTTTAACCATATGTAATTTTCAAAGGCACAATATTGCCTCTTTATGCTGAAAGTGCTATTAACCGACCATATGAAGCAAAAATTATGCTGAGCAGATGATTGGAACCAGCCAATCGTAACTTGATTTTATTGCATGTTGACTCATGACGCTTTTATTGTGGCCTCTGTTGTTGATAGTTGACCGTGTCATAGCTTTGTGATTTATGTTGAATCTGTGAAACAGATGTGGAATTCATAATATTGTTTTGCCCAAGCATATACTATTAGGTGAACCTGCCTGTTTTATTACAGAATGTTGTACTACCTGCTGGCTAAGTAGTAGTTTGCAGTCAGAGATTACTAATAGGATCCTAATTTCTAATATTGTTGAGATCATAGCTGAGGTGGCTGCAGTTGATCAAGTTGTGTCATTTCATTTACGTATTATTTGCTAATATTGTCATCGTCATCAGTGTCCATTGTTGTATATATTTGTGTGGTATTTTAAGTTATGTATGTCTTTAACAGTTGCTTATTGTTAATGACACTTGTTTTCCATTATATTGGAGAGTTGTATACAGCTGCAGTAACTGATCAGAGATCATGAGATGTAACATAATTATGGTTTTAGTAACATTATAGACAATGTTGTGTGATGTATTGTGTAGCTTAGTTTGTTTGAGTAATTGAGTGTTATCATGAAAGTAGACTTTATCGACACTGTCATATTCTGTGTTGGTGTGATTCATATGAACATTTGACAGAATGAACATGCATGCCATATAATCCATATTTTATACACTGTGTTCGTCAAAAGTGAACCCTTGAAACTGTCGTAATCAACTACTCCAGTTTTCAGTAGTGATAATATTTCAATATCATTTAACTACATTCGTCCGCAATGTCTGCATAAGTTTTCATTAAAGTAGGGGCTGTAGTTTTCTGGAAGCCATCATAGAAAATTAATCCTGCCATCCAAGCTGTGTCCATCTATTCGACTTTATGTATGTTGGGCCAACGTAAGAACAACTGCTGATACACAACTTGGATGGCAGGGTTAGTTTGTTGGGTCACTACGTCACTTCAACGTGATTGCAAAACTGTTTGTGCAGTTCGGGAGAAGTCAAGATTCAAGATTGTTTTGAAAATTTACATAAATTGCAGATGCATAAAATTAATACATTTTTGATATCGGTTGCCAACTGAAACATTCTGTTTGCAAAAGATGCAGAGTGTTTGCTTTTACCAGAAACAGTGTATTATTTGAAGTGTTGTTGCACCCTCAGTGTGACCCACTTAACTCATGACTCGAGGCATTGCTGTACCACACGACTATGTCTATGATAATATTTGTTTTATTTCCAAATATCGGCTCTCGAAGCAGTAGCGTAAGCCCACTGTGTTTGCTTGCCCAGAGACAACAAAACCAAGATTATTTTTGTGTTTTGCATTATATGGTTGCTTGGGGGTTATTTAATTGTACTGTACTGTTTTTCTGCACTGTTTATTGCTTTTACTATTGGTCAAGTGAGTCGAGCCTTTAAAATGGCCAAATCTATGCTTAGTGGGGAGGGGCATTAAACTTGATCATTATTTGTTATTGTTAGTATTATTATTCCACCGTAGTACATGATGTTGTTTTATAACGTATTATGTCACGTGATCACATGAAAAGGCAGTGCAATAATGAGTGTGTGATTTTATGGCAGGAGTTAAACACGAACTGTTGCTGTTTGTTACACAAAGCATGAAATCAACATTTCATCAAAAATATAAACTTTTTATAGGTATGATAATGTAGCCTTACTTAGACGCCGGCCAAGTAACCAACCTTTTAGGCTAGAGTATTAAATAACTGATTGGTGTGTGTTGATGTAAAGTGTTGACGTTAATAGAGTGAACAAAA
>Ga0056116_1001073_pt1 | contig 10314 bp, 6 predicted proteins | sample WorMetOlspDAHAB2_FD_67352 | JGI IMG/M metagenome (GOLD analysis project Ga0056116, IMG submission 67352) | Marine gutless worms symbiont microbial communities from Max Planck institute for Marine Microbiology, Germany - Olavius sp. DAHAB.2 ...
GCCATATATCCATACGTGGCCCTAGTCTGTCTAGACTCATAATACTGCCCGACAAAACATTTCCAAATTTTCCACAAGTAAAGGTCTGTATGGGTTTTTTTTCGTTTTGCAGCTGCAGCAATTTCCTTCGCAATTATTATAATCTTACCACTTCGACCGCAGAATCGCATTTGGCTTGCTGGTTTCACATTTCGAGCGAGCTAACCTCGGCCTCGTTAGCTTTAAAAATATTTTCCCAGTCACTGGCATGTACGACGACGACAGACGAGACTACGATACGCAAATGGGAACCATACACACTGTGACGGCTTATAAAAACTGCAGCACGGCATGAGCAAAAATGCTGGCAAGCGATATTTAAAGGCCGAAATAAGGCACTACGTTAACGACGGATTATTAATTCAGCGGTCATGGTCAGAAAAATGCCATGGCAACGAACGCCGCAAAACAGCTCGACTATCACCAAGGTGATTCCCACAGATTCGACGAGAAATTTCTACGCTAGAACTTAACGCCAACAAATAACAGAGACAACCGTTGCGATTTTGCATTATGCGGAAGTTTTCCGTAATCACAATTACATTCAGAAAAAAAATTCGCGAAAATGTTCGATAGCAGAACACCAGGAGAGTAAGGGTATTAAAGGGACAAAAAATTCGCTCTGATACAACTCATATGTGTGACACAAAGCCGGTCGTGTACAGCATACATCGCCATGACGTTGTAATGTATTGCGCGGTAAAAATTCCATTCCAACAGTAAAGAAGTTTTAGTGAACAAACATGATGCCATTCGATAGCGTTTAACGACGATGTCTTTTTCGACTTATTGTAAGTTTCTTGTTTAGTATACATGCAGAAACAGAGACAGAACATTATCACTTCGCTAAAACTGGCGGAACTCTACTCCTTACTGTCTCTACCTTGTGGACCGCGGCAACGACGTTTGCGGCATTAACATGCTAGAAAAGATACATGTACACAAGAAGAACTCAGGAAAACAGCAAGCCGAAAAGCAGGCCTACTACGCAAGAGAAGCAGCTGCATATTGATCGGCGTGCTGGCATTAATCAAGTACAACTATCGTTTTTCGTTTGGATGCTGGTTTGTTTCATTTTGGTTTCTAACAAATCTACAGAAGGTCGTCATAGACAGTTAGGCCACATATTTCCTGGCGACATTATGGTCAAGTTGAGATTAACAGTGACAGCTGATGCAAAACATATCAATTGGCTTTAATTGTCACGAGCTTCGTGTCCCATGGTGAACTATACACAAAAATAGCATGGGTGACAATTTTAAGACGTTAGGGAGACAGAAGGGGAGGGGAAGGTACAGAAGAAAGGGAAGAGCTATAAAGGATATGGTAAAGGAGAGACGAGAAAGAGGAATAGGGGAAATGAAGGGGAGATTAGGGGTGGTACGGAGGAAGAGAAGTGGGGGATGTTCTCCCTCTAGACTCGAAATTATAGGGAGAATCGCATAATGCCAAGGGGAGCGACACCCCTGTAACACTGCTGATCTTACATTGATGAAACTATCGCACGCAAATATTTAACTATCTGTGACGACTTTTAAATCAATTTTTAACCCTCCGTCCAAGTGAAATATTAAAATGACCTTACTGGGATTATGTGCCAAGTGTAATAGTGGCTACACAATTGAAATAAAACTGAAATAAAAAAGCCGTTGTACACTTGAAATAAAACACTAAAAACGCTAAAACAGTTGTGAAATGTTTTAGTTGTTTCAACCGCACGGTTTTGCATATGGACTCCGCCTACTGGCTGAAACGTTTCAGTGTTTTATTTCACGCATTGTGCGACGGCTGAAATAAAATAATTTCGTTGACTCGAAACGGAATATGTTTTACTGTTTTATTTAAGGTTTCTTAATTGCGCGACACCATAAAACAGGTACGAAAAGGGCGACGTGTCAGCCTCACTCAGTACATGAAACTGGTGGTCGCCGTCTCTGACCCTTTATCGTCTCCGCTGGGCTGCCGTGCTTCAGCGCCTTCGAAAGTCGGACCCTGAACGTTCCCCGAAGCCGCCGACCGAACGTGGAACTTCGCCGGCGCGTACTTCGGCGGTCGTGGCGGCGGAGGCGGTGCTGGCTGACGGCGAGGGACGCGCCGGGGCGCCGGGGCCGCCAAGACGGCGGCGGCGGCGGGTCCGTCTTCGACGAGGGAGGCCGCGCTCGCCCGCTCCTCGTCCAGCAACCGCTCGATGTGGAGACGCTCCCTCGCTGCCGTCTGGTCGCTGTCGGCCAGCCCCATCAGCGCCTTGTACAGCGCGAACGTGTCCTCTGTGCCGAGCCGATCGGCCGCGCCGCCACCCGTTCGTTCCAGCACCCGGTCGTACAGCCGCCGCCGTTCTTCCGTCACGGTGAGGTCGATCTCGACCAGCCGGGTGACGATCACCGCCGACTTCTTGAAGAGGTCCGCAGCGCCACGAATCGGCACGGTTCTCTCGCAGCGGACGCGCACCGTGACTCTGGCGACGCCGTTTTCGACGTCGATGTCGATCTTCTCCGAGACGACGTCGACGTTCACCATGCTGGCCGGGTCGTTCGCCACCGTCGCCGCGGTCTGCGACGACGGCCCGATCACCTCGTCGTCTTCGCGATGGACGTCGAACTGCTGCCGGACTCCTTTGACGTCCAGCCCTTCGCGTCTCGTCGTCGAGCTGCTCCAAGCCTGCTGCGTTTGCGCCATCTCGGCGGCATCTAAAAGATCAAGTCAAAGTCAAAAAACTCATCGAGCTAAAAGCAATTACATCGACACTGTTAAGACATGTCAGTCTGAATTTGGTTTCAAACTTCCTACTACTCTACTGGCATGTCGAAAAAAATATTTTTGTAAAATTAATCAGTGTGATATTTATATGCTACGGTTGTTCCGTTCGGTTACTTAGATTGGTAACCCCACTCTGTGTATGTATTGTGTGTTCATGTTTGCACTTTTTAATTAAGTCTGCACTGTTGTTAGTCTGTATCTTCCCCCATTCGTGGTGAATAAAAGATGAATATAAAAGCAACAAAGATGCAGACATGCATAGTACTCTGTACTTTTACTCGCACTCTGACTTGTAGGTGACACGCACATTGTCGTTGTCGGAGGCGTAATTGCTGAAAACTGTTACGGAGTCAACAGATTCAGCGCACCGTATGTATATATATAGGCCCGGTATTGGACACAAGGAGAGGAGTTAAAGGGAGCGGTCTCCCCGAGCGGCACTTTCGGCGGGGCGGCACTTTAGCTTCCGTTCTATGCCAAAGCTACATATCGTTACGCAGTGCCGTAGCCAGGAATTTCATTTCGGGGGCGGGGGATCAACATAGGGGTTCTTTGCTTTGGAATGGTGCATTTTGGTGCAAAAGTAACGAACGCTGTACATGATCATTGGTTTTCGGGGAGAAGGATGAAAGACTGACTTAAAACTGATCAATTTTTTGTCATAATTTCGGGGAGGGGGGTTTGAACCCGTAAAACCATCCCCTAACTGCGGTCGTGCCGGTACGGGATAGGCCTATAAAATACTATACCATAGGGCGGCAAAATATGACCTGCCACGAGGGGCACGTACTGTTGGTCCGCCGCTTCGTAGGCCTAATTGTCCATTTCCTTAATCTGGATATCTTTCACCAATTACATGAACATGAACATGAATTATTCAACCACAACAACAACAGTGCAGATAATTATGTGCAGCTCAATAGTTGTGGCTGCTGAATAGTTAGGCTATAAGCTAAACCCGCACTTAAAACTATCCAGTAGACAAAAACGAAATGATCTGTTTGCAATTCTGCATACAAGTCTTCGACTTTAGCAGTTAGTATCTCTGGGCCTACTCGTATGCAGTGTACTCGTACTCGTATTCACTCGCAACCAGTGTATTCGAAACTTCTCTGCAAAGATGTATGAAATAAAAACGAATGGGTCCTATTTACACGAGAAAAAACCTATCACACAATATGCCACAACGTGGCACTTTGTTTATACATTAATTAATCACTTCAATAGACCATTATGGTGTCGACTGCACCAACCGTTACGAAATTCAGAGTTAAAATTGCGATGGACAACAATACAGTATATAGGCCAACACTGAAATTAGATATTTAAAACACATAGGAATAAAAAACTTATGGAGGTGTACGAGGCTAAAAGGAATTGAAGAAATGGTGCCGTGTGGGGAAGGGAAAGGACCGACTGTTTAAGAAGTTTACAGTTTATTTAAAGCACACCGGTATACAGGTAAATTTGATTGGATAAAAGCCTGAATTATATTAATGGCTACTGTAAACTATGCTGTTTTTAAGTTTTAACTTGTTGCATTATGTGTACAGGGTGGCCCAAAAAAGTAAGCCACTATGACTAATCGTCATCAAATCATATTTAAACCCGCCATTATGGCTAGATTTTTCACCAATTACAAAATAAGCACAAGAATATATTAAGTCTGTATTAAATATTCTATGTGTGACCTAATTTCCTAATTTGTAACGTCATCACTTGCTGTGTTTGAAGCTGCGATATGGGTAAAATCAACGCATCTGATAAAATCATGTCTAAAACCAGAAAAAAAGAGAAAATATGGAAATAAAAGAAATTTTACATAAAGCTCCATACAAAAAGATTGTTTTGGAATGGAATTCACAGCTTTCTAAGACGCGCGAGCTGACGCCAGAGGAAGCGCTGACATCATTTACCGTATCTGATGCATATCGCTAGTTCGCGGGTCAGGCATAGTTACTGAGGTCAGAAAGTAGGTCACGCATAGAATATCTAAATGCCGTCGAATACTATTATAGTGCTTGATTCATACTTCAATTTGACGAATAAATCTAATCTCAGTGATAGGTTTTAATACGATTTAATACGATTTTTTGATAATTTGAAAGTGGCATTACTTTTTTTGGGCCAACCTGTAGTTATTGAGGTCAAAAAGTAGGACACACATAGAATATCTAATACCAACGAATAATATTATAGTGCTTGATTCATACTTTAATTTGACGAATAAATTTAATCTCATTGACAGGCTTTAATATGATTTAATACGACTGTTTGATCATTTGGAAGTGGCTTACTTTTTTGGGCCACTCTGTATAACGTAAACGATGTCTTTTATCATTTGGCCTTAGTAAGCTATGAATTCCGCTCCGTAACACCTTTTAGATAGAATTAATTCGTATAAACATTTCTTTTATTTCCATCATGTATTTTTTCAGGTTTTCGTTATAATTTTATCATTTATAGGCCTACAGTTATCTTACCCATATAGAAGCTTCAAACACAGTAACGGATGACTTCATAAATTAGCTTACACAAAATATTTCATTTTCATATAAAAAAACCTATAATATTTTTGTGCTTTTTTTATACTCGATACCGATGTAAAATCTAGCATCATTCACGGGTTTTATTACCATTTAATGATGATTAGGCATAGTAGCTTACTTTTTTGGCCACCCTGTATACACTGTTTATTTTGAAATGATACGGCTTAAATACTTCAATAATTAAAGGCCGATGAACTGACTGGTCTCTAAAATTATAGGCCTGTCGTACAAAAACGTGATTTAACAAAATTTAAGCTGGTGCACACGTTTTCTTTGACACTGATTGTATAACAAGCCCACGTTTTCTTTGACACTGATTGTATAACAAGCCCATACTGTGCTGTGTAGTAACAGAACGTTCGAAACTCACCGTCTTTATGTGGAAGTGGCTTGTTCTCCGCGAAGAGTGGCGGCAAATTTTGACTCTTCCTGATCGCGTTCAGCTGCCTCAGAGCCACGTAGTCCATGTAGTCCACCGGCAGCTGGATGGTGAAGTTGGTCGTGTTTTTCTGCGCGTCCATGCGCGACACTGACAACGTACAACATCCAAGCCGAAGTTCTGCTAGTGTCGAGTGTACTCGACAATAGCAGAACTTCTATAACTATGGTTCTGGTTCATAACTCTATAACACTGTAGCAGCGACACAGTTCATTCGGTACCGATCCGGACGTCAAAACTCAAAACTCTGCCCCCCTTGAGGAAATATGATAAATACAGCCCTGGTTGTGTATACGTATATGCCAAATATTAACGACACTATACATTTGTCACTGAAATTTCATTATATAGGCGTAGTAATTTTAAATAAATTACTATGAAGTGATATAAAAGACACAACTCTGAGAAACTGTAGGGTGACTTTCAAAATAGTTGCAAATTTTAAAATACACTCAGCCTACATACAAAGTATAGAAAAGTTTTAATACAATGGAAAGCATACTATATCCGCTATCAATTTTATAAGCAGCCACTGTAATTAACGCGGCACGGTGTTGCGGACTGCACCTCTTTGTCATAGCAAAATCCGCAATAGTTCCCATTAGAACTATAACACACAATTTCGGTTGTGAAGGTGTAATTTGCTAATCATCTGTGTAGCTCAGCACACAGGTGTATTGTGGTGCAGTCGCTTTTCAGTTTTAACCTTTCATGTCATGTCACTTAAAACTTTATGAACAAAAATACTTGTAAGGAAATAAGAACTAGAATTATTGCATTAGAACTAATAAGAACAATAATTAGTATTTCTATAAAATAGAACTTCAACTAAAAAATATATTTCAGAACTAAATAAGAACAAAAATCAGAAATATATAATAGCACTAAAATAGCAGTGTATGGCAGTTTGAATGTTAAACGGATGTTGCAAGAAAAACCGTAAATACTTAGGCACAGTAGTGTTACAACACCAGTATTCACACAAGTTTTTCTTGAGTTCAACTTAGTCTAATTTTTACGTTTATTTTATAGTCATGTTCAGCCATGAGTCTTCATTTTTTTGTGTTCTGCTATATATCAACCTGTGTAATTTCTCTGTCACTTTATAAGTAGTCTCACATAGAGAGAAACTATGTTTCTATGACTTTCTGCCAACAGCTGGTTTTTTTTGTGAACCGAAACCATAACCATTAGCTACACCGTCTACAGGATTTTCAAACACATTGTCGTAAATATGTTATGCCGACCTATGTAACACATGAAGAGAATAGCATTGATATTGATACACAGAATCCTAACCATGCCTGTCCCCTGAAATTATGTGTGTTTGTTCCACGACCAATGCCGGCTAAGTCGACAGTCCTCGATTTCGGTTCTTGAACTCAAGTCGTTGTCCTTGTCCTTGAGCCTTGTGTCCTTGTTAACATCCCTAGTTACTGGTGTCACAAAGTAGGTCACGCACAGAATATTTAATACCAACGGATAATATTACAATGATTGATTGATACTTTAATTTGACGAATAAATCGTATCTAATTGGCAGGCTTTAATGCGATTTAATATGACTTTTTGGTAATTTGGTAGTGGCTTACTTTTTTGAGACACCCTGTATACTACTGTGTGATAAAGCGATAGACCGAAACAAAAAGCGTTTGCTTCTCAGCTCTTGCGACAGAATCGGAAAACGGAGCACAGCACCACAGTTTTGTAGACCTACCCTGAAAATCTGACAGATTGATACCATAACTATATTCTAAACAGCATGAAATATTTAAACTTCGTTTTGCGGAATCTTGCTGACACATAAACTAACTTGTCACTTTTTAACTGGGAAAATGCACGATGGCGCTTAATTTACGTCGCGGTGTGCTACTCTGTGGCGGATTTAGAGGGAGGCCGAGCCGGCTCCGCCTCCCCCCCCCCTTGGGCGACGGACTGACACCGTCACTCACGGTCATGTTAGCTAATGAGTCTTTTTCCTTTTTCCCAAATATTTACTGATGTCATTATAAAATGCGTACTGTGTAATGACAACTATTTCTCTTTGTTTGTAATGATTTCTTTTAGGTTATGAAGGTTATGAAATTGTATACACCGATGAAGAGCCAACCTGTTACATTGATTGTGTGAAACGGCGAGGATCGGTTGACCGAGCGAACGTTGAGGGCAAACTGTCGACGATGTTGTCCCAGCGGCATTGCTGCTTCCAGAGTCATGTTGACGACGTCGATCGTCCACAGGTAGCTGAGTCGCTCGTCGGCGGCGCAGTTGATGCAGTCGGCAACCAGTTTCAGCGGACTTTCGACGTCGACGACACGGGATCCATTCGACGGCGGACAGTTGGCCGTGCATCTGACGGACACGACGGGCAGATCGCCGAGCACGACCGTCACCGGCACCAACTGAACGGTGTCGAGTCCGTCGTCACTGCTCATCTGAGCATAGAAGAAGAAGCTGGACGGAATGCGGACGATTCGCAGCATGCTCGCCGAGAACTTGAGCGCGCCGTCATCCAAGACGTATTCTGCATCGTCCACTAGGCACTCCGACAGATCATCTGCACAAAAACCGGTCCGTGACAATCGCAACCTAAGTCGCACAAATACGTGTGCGTAACAACTTACCAGCCAGACACTAAATCTAATCCTAACCCTAATCCTAACCCTAATCCTAACGCTAACCCTAATACTTAACAGCGTGCAATAGTGAACATTCATCTAAATATAGTCACATGTCCTACGTATCCAGATAATTAAATACGAGACATGTTGTTGCACCGTATGCGCGAAATCAGGTTGCAATTGTCACACTGCCCACAACAACAGACCTAACGGTCTAATATATACTGTGTCCCAAAAATGAGCCAACTTACTGCAAAAAAAATTGCAAAATTGTCGAAATTCATTCACGCCAAGTTGGACATGGTGCGCGCCAAATTTGGCTCGAGTGCGTGACAGTGCATGTATTTCGCTAGCGTTATTCTATAACTGATTATCTCGTTTTGCCGTTTACAGCACTTTTAAGATGTAAAATTAAAACGGCAACCTCTTAAATGCATTAGAATTACTGTGTGTTGTAAAATATGATGCTGACATTTATGTTCCTTAATTGTAGTTAGTGTGATTAATTAGCGTAGTGGGCGCTGCGCTATGCAGACTTAAGTCAGCACATTTCAACAGTATGCAGTACTGCTGTAGACGTAGGAATTACGTTTTATGACACGGGAAGCATATTAGCCGACCCATAAGCATTTAGCATATTACATGTATACAGTACACACCACAGACCTATAAATAGATAGGTCTGTGGTGTACACCATTTCACTGTTTGTGTTTATGGATGGGAGAAAAATATCGCTTCAAACGTAACGTTTGTCTGTAGCCTATATGCTACAATACAATATGAATACTATCAGTGGCGGCGGAGCCATACAGCAAGGTGGGGCCATGGTACCTCTATTTTTGTTGAGTTATGCCACGCCCCAGCTGCAAATTGTAGCGTTAAACTGTCCGTATAACGACAAGAAACTGAAACAAAACTGTTTTGAAACTGTTTTTTTATTTTAGTTACATTTCGTCGTGCGGACAGTCTTAAAATCGTACATTTTCAATAATGCATGGAGCAGTTCAGCAGAACATAATTCGTTTTCAGCGTTATGTCCACGAAAGAATTGCTTTATGCCTAGCCTATACAATGTCGCAGGCAAATCGAATCATGCACTCATTCTTGACTGCACGAAAAACGATTAGCATCAGTTGGGGTGCAATGCAATTGCGAACGGCTTTGCGGAACAGGCAACGAATTGGGTTTATTGTTCTTTTTCACTGAAACCGTCGAAGTTGTTTTCTGTGTTAAAACTTGTGGTTTTAGATTCCCATTTCCATGTTTTTGTTTTCCGATACGCGATTAGACAAAAAAACGAATTCAGACGTATGCTGCTCATAAAGTTACATCTACTTCTGTCGCGCCTCTGCGTGTTCTGAAATCAACCATTCAAAAAACAGATAGGCTGGTTACCGTATGTGCTTCTGCGTTCACGTCCATTTTCACGTCCATGTTTGTTGGAACAGAACCATCTGACCTGAAGCTGGGAATCGGGTGACAGCGGTTCGGTTTGCACCGTAAGTTCAGCGGTGTCGTTCACATCTGAAATTGACATCATAAACTAGGAACTGATAGCAAAGCAACACTGATGTCGTCATAAAACATGGGTCTGACACCGGTTAATAGAGCAAAAACCATGTAGACTTCAGCAATCAGCAATGTAGACAAACGGATGCAGGCACATCGTGCCTCTATATCCGTATCTAAAAACTGTACACCATAATACTAATCTAATTAATTTCAACTATATACTCTGATCTGTTTCCGGTTCCAGTTATTCGGCAGTCCAGTCAAACATAATATCTTGTAGAGCCCAAAACTTGTCCAATCGTAACTTAAATAAATCAACAGACAGCACATCAACAACATAGTTAGGCAAAGTATTCCATATATTAACAATGCGTGCAGTGAAGAAGTATTTTCTAA
>Ga0056116_1001075_pt1 | contig 10310 bp, 7 predicted proteins | sample WorMetOlspDAHAB2_FD_67352 | JGI IMG/M metagenome (GOLD analysis project Ga0056116, IMG submission 67352) | Marine gutless worms symbiont microbial communities from Max Planck institute for Marine Microbiology, Germany - Olavius sp. DAHAB.2 ...
TTAAGTGCTGGTTTAGCTAGCCTAACTATTCAGCAGCCACAACTGTAGAGCTGCACATAATCATCTGCACTGTTGTTGTTGTTGTGGTTGAATAAATTCATGTTCATGTCCATGTTCATGTATAGGCTGCAGTGACGTGATTGTTGAAATAAGCATAAAACTGCGTCGCCATGCTAGAGATGTAATGAAGACTAAAGAGTAAGGTGAAAATGCAGAAATCTGAAAACAGTTTTATACCAATGTACTTCGCAGATGATGTAGCTCCAATGGGGCAGTTCCACATATACTACAACTGGCAGGCATGGTCAAGTTTACGGCGTTAGACAGCGCTACAACCAACTTGCCCTATGCAATGGCGATGAAACTGCCATAGACCGAATTTCGTCATAGCTATCCAATATATTTCCGCGACGCTTTCATGCCCACGGTTTTTAGTGTACAGTTCTGAATGGATTTGTGCAGCTGTGAAATCAAATTTGTGCAGCTAAAATGGTGATCTTTGCGCCTACGAAGCTCGATTTTCAACTCAAAATGCAGCATTAAGCGTTCGGCTGAAGTGAAATGGAAGCACGTCCTGTACTGTGTATAATTCTAAAAAATATTTTATAATGCGCTGCTTGTGCACATGTATGATAAACTGTTAAGGAGAGGGACAAATAATTGATAAGCGAGCGTCAGCGGCAACCAAATCATTCAAAATCAAAGAGAGCTGCAGCTCGTACGCTAGACGAGTTGTGCTCGAGGCGGACTTCTACGTACTCGCCGAATGCAGCAACGACGAACGAAGATCGAACAGCGACAATTACACGCGATTAGCGTCTTGTACAGCAAGTGCGTGTCTTGTCGATACGCAGATTATGACGCCGCGGCGTCGGCGCCGGCGAGGTCCGTGTTTATGCCTGCAGCTGCAGCGCGCCCCAATCAGCGCCGACCGACGATATGCGCCTGGCCTGGTCTGGCCAGTCCGCCGGGAACGCTTTTAAGATGATTGAATCGCTGACCGACGCTCGAACGTTGTCGCCTACGCTGCTCCCGGTTTATGCGGCGGCGGAGGCGGGTAGTTGGAGGGACGAAGGGCCGGCGGCGGCGGCGGCGTCCGGTCGGCTGTCTTCTTGGCGCTGACAGGCGGGTGGTGCGGGATCGCTCATGCGCACATGCGAAATGGTGTCGATATTGTCGCAGCCGACATGCGTCCGTTGATATTTTTTGTTGACAAACGGCGCCTCCGCCGATCGCGTTGTGTGGATGCTCTGCGGTCGCAGCTGCTTCTTGTGCGCAATCATTGCGTTTCCCGTCAGTCGCCACATACAACCGTGGTTTGTTGTTGCAGTTAATACGTCTCTGTTTGACAGAAATCGCCGCGTTGAAACGTCGCAGACGAAATTGAGCCACACGCGTGGAGAAATTATCATTCGTGCTGCAATGAAATACACTCCAGACGTGTGATGTGTGAGTACAGGGATGACAGAATGGCGTCGTTCTATATGCGGTTGATGCAATCGCCATCTTGTAGGTCAAGTGTGCTTTAGCAGTTGTTACGTCGTAAACTTACTTACCTGTGCCTGCCAACTATTTATTATTTGTGGAATTTCACCAGTCGAAATACACCGTCTGCGAATAACTTTGGTTTAATATTCCGCATTTTGTCGAACTATGTGTTCATACTAAGTTGCCGCACAACATAGCCAGTGGCCATCCCAGTGATCCCATATGTAAGTACTGCGGGAATGTCAATCAATCAGTCAGTGTAGACAACTGCATGGTTACTTAAAGAGGTCGAAATTTAGCGTCGTTCTCGGATGACCCGGCTTATTGCAGCAATGTTGCAGCCGCAGGCATAACGATTCTTGTGTCAACATCGCCGCACGCCGCCAAATAATTATGTCAAGCTAACTTTAGGTTGAAGCAAAGACGAATACCTGATAGAAATACAACAGGTTTGTGATAGCTAACCTACAAGTCGCAAGGATGATGGCGTTAACTGATTTGTCACTTATTATTGGTGTCTTTATTGAACGTTAATATTTCATTTCTGCATCTTTCTGATATATTAGGCCTACCACTTGTTTTGCGCATGGTATCTCGAAATGTTCTTCATTTACGGTATAAAATATATAACTGATTCGTCGCAGTGCATCCTAGCTAATATGTGCTGCATTTTTGACATCATTTTTTGGAAAGGTTGAACTTCGAAGAGAAAGTGGATGACATATTAATTCGTTTGAGTAAGACGGATTTGGTTCAAAATTGCCGTAGTACCGTAGTATGTACGCAGGCAGTTTTGTAGGCTATTCTGCGTTTCGTGCTTTGCAGAATCGCCGTGGAATGATCTTTGTGTCGAAACCTTGTCATGCGCGGCAAATTGCGTGCTGTGGGCGTCGCTTAAAACGAGCTTAGGGAGTTTGTGCATCGTGCGGTATGTATATGTCTGCATACATTGCTTGTCTCCCGTGAATTAGCTGAGTGAGACTGAAGGCCTTTGCCTTCGAAAATGCCGAGTGCAATCCTGTACACCAAATGGCCGTTCTCGATGCTGTCAAATCTGATCTATAATCTTCTGCGTTCGTTTTCCTCTAGGTATGCTGTGTTTTGTAAATCTTTTAACGCGCTAGCGTCTCTTGATTCGTTGTCAACCATATGCGAATTATCAACGTCTGACTGTTTGATTGATTGATTGATCGATTGATTGGTCGGTCAATTGTTTATTTCAATACTGTAATTTTTAAGCTTTACTCATGAATGCCAAGTAGCATAATAACAGCTAATAACGAAGACCGAATTCCGAGTCTGGTTTTCCCGGTCATCATACAAGTAAGTTACAACACGTTCCAGCTGGCATGATCCACTCCAGACCATGCTGTAACAAAATCACAACGACAATGGATATTCGCCATCGCAAACATCATATGCCGCAGAAACAGCAGCAGCAGCAGCAGCACCTGTGTGACGAAACTACGTGTCTATCACTATTTAACTGATCGAGCTGGCAATTGCATCTCGTTTGTTAACGCCTGACCATCCGTTCGCAGTTCGTCACTGCTCGTCGTAACTCTTAGCGGCGAGGACTCGCGTGCAGACATAAACAGTCGAAGCATCGTGGCGTCGCGTAACGCCTCGTATGCAAGCCGATATCGGGTGTTGCCGGGTCTCTAAGCCCGACGAGCTAGCCGATAGGAGCGGCAGCAGGTCCGGCTGCCGGCGTTCGTTCCGCACAGAAGCAAAAGCGACGTCGCTGCTTTATTGCTGCTAGTGTAACGAACGACGGCGACGCAGCGCATAATCAGGTACTTTGCTTACTGACAACATTATTGCCGCATTCAGTCGGGAGGCAATTACAATATGCAGTACAAGGAAGTGCAGCGGAGCAGTAAGAGTTTTTGGCGACGCGTTGCTATTTTGTATGTATATTACAGACGTTCTGCGCGTTTATTTTTCGTCTCTATTTTTTGCTCTCTGGCTTTCCATTGTACAGGGTGGCCCAAAAAAGTAAGCCACTATCACTAATCATCATTAAATCGTATTAAAACCCACCATTATGGCTAGATTTTTCATCAATTTCCACTAGAAAATGAGTACAAGAATATAATAAGCTGTATTAAATATTCTATGTGTGACCTGATTTGTGACGTCATCACTTGCTGTGTTTGAAGCTGAGATACGGGTTAAATCAGCTTGTCTGATAAAATCACGTTTGTAGACCAGAAAAAAAGAAAATGTGGAAATAAAAGACATTTTTACATAAAGCTCCTTCTGAAAGATTGTTTTGGAATGGAATTCACAACTTGCTGAAGCGAGCTGATGCCAGAGGAAGCGCTGACATCATTTTCCATATCTGACGCATATCGCTAGTTTGTGGGTCAGGCATAATTATTGAGGTCAGAAAGTAGGTGAAGCATAGAATATCTAATGCCAACAAATAATATTATTGTGCTTTAGTCATACTTTAACTTGACCACTAAATCTATTTTCATTGACAGGCTTTAATACGATTTTTTTGATCATTTGGTAGTGGCTTACTTTTTGGACCACCTTGTAGTATACTTGGCAGTTACAACAAGCAGGTATTCTGAAATGAATTTGCGTCTTTAGAAGACAACGGAAGCGTCCTTTGAAGAACGCTGACAAATAGGGGTAACCAAAAAACCAGCAAGGCATGGAGCATTGGACGAAGCTTCTGCAGTTGTTTCGACGATATCCAGCGCTGCTAGTCTTCTTCGTCGAACTGACAGGTATAACTCTGTTCTAGACGACTATTTTGTTATGTTTGCTGCGCAGCTGAGCTTAGTGGAAGATCGTTAGGCCTGCGTATATGCGCCTTGTTATTTTTGCAATTTTCATGCCAAAAGTTTCAACCGGTATTTTCGAAACAATTGTGTTACAACCGCCTAAAATTAGTGACGGGTAGGTTTATTTTTACAAGGACCACATCAGCTTTTTACTGTTTGTGTATGATTGTTTACGACGCAATTTTCGTGCGCACTTTTTGGCCCTGATTCGAGATGCAAGAAAAAGTAATCTTGCAATATTCCAATATCTGACCTAATTTTTCCTGTTTATTTACATTAAATCTATACATAATTATTAATTACCGACATCTTTCAACTTAATTTTATTTGAGAAAATTTTAGTCGCGACAACCCAGCATTTGAAGATTTTCGTTAATTGAACAGACGCCAAATTGTAATGGTGTATCGGCGCATATGAAAATGTATATGAAATGAGTCTTGTCGAATGATACGAATTTCTCCTTGAGTCTAACTGGCTATTTTATATACACTCTCCCTCTAAACACAATAGTATAGAAGATATTAGTCATGTGCAAAAAGTGAAATAACATGTCGAGCCTACAGTTACACCATAATATAAATAAATTCTGTTCCATATACAATGTACGAAAGCGATGCTTCAAATGACCATATTCCAGATGTCCACTGTCAGTCAAGAGATTAAGTGCCTTCAGTATACTGTAGTATCATTGATGTGCCTTTCTATCTTGTAGCTGACATCAATAGCAAACTGTATGCAGTATAGCAGCGGCTCAGATGTTCTGCGACGTTCTGTCGCTGATGAATGCTGCTGTCCAGACGGAGCCCTGCCACTGCTTTCTATAGATGTACTTCTCATTCGTCATCGTCGGATAGATAGAAATAGCAAGCATCGCGTCTCCCAAAAATTCGTAGACATTCTCCAGGTGTAAAATATATCATAAAATGAAGTCACGCGGTAACAAATTGCTAATAATATAAACGAATCCAGAAATGACCCAATACGCACTCACCATTTCGTTTTATTCGAATTTGTTCAGCGGGTAAATAGCAATAATTATAAATAAGTTTGGTTGGTCAGAAACAGTGACGACAACAATTGTATAAAATATTAGTCCGCAATATTCGTAATAAGCTGGTAAGTAAATCTTTTAGTTGGCCAATTTTATGATACCTTCAGCCACTGAACCATTCTGAACCATTTGTAGGCAGGATTATGTACTCTACGAAATTTGGGGAAATGTTTAGAGAAAACGTCAGGATTCACACACTGCAGATTCGCTGTTACATTTTACAGTAAAACAACGACCGTAAGAGCCCACCCACCTAGTAGCCTACTGAAAATTTTATTCCAAAGTCGTGTATTACGCATGTTGGTAGGCGGTGCGTTAAAAGAGATGTTGTCGAAAGGCGAGGTGCTACTGGTGAATTCGGGAGAGACGGTGCGACTCAACTGCGAGTTCGCCGCCGACAGTCGATTCAACCTGTTCGATAACCCGGTCTGGTGGCGCAAAGCTCAGCGGCACGAGGAGACGCAGGTGAACATGATGGGCAACGTGCTCGAGCCGTTCGAGTCCACTCGACGATTCGCCGTCACGTTCCACCCGCGGCCGCCGAAATATACTCTGCGACTGAGTATCGCAGGTTGTGAAGCCAATTCGTCATCTGTGTGTGTCAAACTCCATCTAAGAGACAAACGGACAGACACGAGGGGCGTCTATCCTCCTAAAGCAAAATGAAGCTAACATTCCCCTTTTCCCTCCCATTCCATTTCCACCCTTTTCCCACTTCCTTTCCACTCACTCTCCTCTCATTCCCCTCCCTACATTCCCTTCCATTCTTTCCCTTTCCTTCCCCTCCACCCCATTTCCTTAGAAGTAAAGCCCTTAAATCCAGCTACGGAGTGCGGGGGAGCACTGTAAGCTCCCGCAGCGGGGTCTGAAACCGAACCCAAGCTGGAATCGAATTTGGCGCATTTTAGCATTAAAATGTGACATCTGGTGGAAATGATTTTCCTGATAATTGACTGACCAAATGTCGTGTATTTATATGTTGATCCCGGATTTAACCCCCCCCCCTTAAATTTCTATGAAGCATCGCGCCTCTTTCCCTCTATAGGTTGGACGCCTCTGACAGACACAACGGACAAACGGGCGTTTGTCTGTTTGTCACTTCTATAGATGGAGTGGACACTATTCACCAATATCTGATTAGGCTATAGATACATGTACTGATTATGAAGTAAAAACACGCAGTAAAATGCAAATGCCTTAAATAATATTACCTAATTAACGTGTTCGCCCAAGAACATCAGACTACATACAACTGCTATACTGTGTTGACAACTTCATCGGCATTCGTCAACAAATGGGGTGACGATGACATCATGCAATCTGTACGGTATAGCCGTCGCCATCTTGTAGAGCAAGTGCGTAATAGCCGTGTGAATTTATTGTAGGCTTTTCTGTATCTGGTTTTGTATTCTACGTCGATCGTAATGTTTACCATTGCCTTGGAATAAACACTGAACACCCAATATCGCAATTAGGCCTACCCCACTGCGATGCTTGGGTTTTTCCGATTGGGCCGCCGCCTGCTACTACTGTATGAGTTTGTTGGCGCTGCAGATGTATCGTTAGAAGACAGTGGTAACTACACTTGCGAAATCAACGGACCGTTAAATTCACTACTCGGCTCAGTCACGCACTATCTCTTCGTCAGAGGTGCGTCAAATGTGGTTCCTCTCGGCGATATGCATGAGTTGTGCTTTGACGCCTTATGTTCTTGTAACCGTACTTTTCGTGGTAATATGCGCGCAATAACAGTTTCCTTTTCTGGAAGACAAATTTTCACGAAGTTTCATAGCAAATGACTCAAAGACGAATATTACGAAGTCAATCGGCGTCAGAGATCGGCGAGTCGACTCTTCAGCAAATTACCTTATTAACACGGGGCTGCCATGGTGGTCGTTTCGTAAAACAGGAACAATGGGAACGCTAGCGAGCCAAGCAGAAATTGATGTATGGGTAAAAGCATTGGGGGACGCTTCTACTATATCACTTCCGGGAAAATTTTGAGATTGTGTACGCAAAATCCTTCACCAGAAAATGATTCGCAATGCCGTCCGTAGTGAGTTCCGGCAGCTTTTTTTAACAACGGGAACGGCGTTCCCACGCGTTCCCCTCGAAATGACCCCCTGGGCTTTGCCTACATGTTATCTGGAACTAGGCATTATGGATTTGTTGCGGTGTCTATCGTTTGTCTGTTCGTACGTCTGTCGTGTGCGAGAAGTTATAAAATAGCCGAAAGTTGCCCGTGTCACTTGAATATCCATATTTCGGGGCAAAAGGTTAAAGTTCAAGATCACCAGACTAATTATTGCTAAGTGTGCCATATCTTGTTTTAGAGACACTACTTCCTTATAATGTTGTGTGCTGAACAGCTGCTGTGAGCGACGTCATTTTGGTCAACCACAACGGCTCCGAAGTGTATCATCGCAAGTCGTACGGCGTTCATCCGCGACGCGTCGGCGACTTCGGAAATCGTACGCTGACGTTCGTGGAAACGATCCCCGGCGTGCTTCGATGCGTCGCGTTCGGCGGCTACCCGCCTCCCGATGTCCAGATCTTCGTCGACGGCCGCGACGTCACCTCGCAGTTCGGCGTGACGCACGTGGCGCGGCTGAGCGGCACTCGCGGCCTGCGCGTGATGCACCACGCCGCCGAGCGATGGACTCATCGTTTCGACGTCGACGCCGACGACGACGGAAGCCGCGTCGCCTGCGTCGTCTCGGTCACCGGCCTCGCGCCCGCCGTCCGATCAGCCCATCTCACCGTCTACCGTAAGTTGTCAAGGTTGTATCGGTCGTCAAGCATGACTTACACCGCCGACGGAACTTTTTCATCTGGACTATTTTGCTAGGAACGAAAGAATGTGAGAGAACGGTAAACGATTAACAGTAGAGTGAGCACGTGTAGTGACTAACAAACAATCAGTTTTGAACATTAGTTAGTGTTAAACTCCATCTAAGAGGCGGACGGACGGACAGACGGACAGTCTGTCCGTCTGTCCGTCCGTCTCTGAAATGGAGTTTGAAACGAACGGGCGGACGGACAGACGCCGCGAATTGTCCGTCCGTCGGTTTGTCACAAGTCGCAGCGATGTCGACACGGCGTGACGGCGGCGATCGCGGTGGCGTTGTTGCCGTGCGTGTTTGTCCGTCCGTCCGTTCGTTCGTTTCAAACTCCATCTAAGAGACGGACGGACGGACGGACGGACAGTCCGTCCGTCCGTCCGTCCGTCCGTCTCGTAGATAGAGTTTGACACATCACGAAACTGTTTGAGATACTGCGTCGGAGTCCATAGTTTAGTTAAGTTTAGTTCAAATGTATCATAATTAATTTACTGTCGCTTTACTACCGTTTCTGGTGAATAAAAGGTGTATGTATAATATTATTTAATAAGAGCGCTTCTGATTCGGCTCCTGATACTGGCGTTTTTAAAAATTAATTTTTAGATTACATTAGTTTAGTTAAACACATCTTAAACTATTTAGTTAATTGTTCAGGTTGTTGCTATAATTACAGCTTATGTTAAAAAATAAATTATCCGTGTGGAATCGAAAGTGACAATCAATTAATCAATTAATACGAATTGTACCATGTGCTGCAAACAAGTAAGCGTGTCAGAGACATAATGGGATATCATTGATAGTATACTTATTACAGCCTTCGTCTGAGAAAATGCGAACAAAACAAAATGCATTATAAGTAACGAAACAAAACATGAATAACTGTTTAGTGTTTATATCATATTAAGAATAAACTCAATCAATAAGGACAATATTTTATGAGTACCCATAAACATTATACTCTATTACATAAATATATACCAATGCTATAATTTTTTTAAAATAGTTAATTTATTAAACTTGATCAGTGGAGAAAACCGACTCATTTTTCACGTGTGAAATTAGTCGACGGCAATCAGTCATGGAAGGCAGTGAGGTGACGCTGTGACGATGTTAGGTCTTCAGCAGCAGCAGCAGCAGTCGCAGCATGCTGTCACGCTCCCACGCGCCCAAGAGATGATTGTGTTCTAGTGTGGCTGTCAACATCAACCTGATATAGACAGAACAGTCAGCATTAACACTGAACGAGCGACCTGAACTGAATCGCCACATTCGATCGGCTTTGTGGTATATTGACTGCAGCTCCTCTCCGCCCACTGACTCTGTCTGCCATCCTGAATTGGTGTCGGTCGTCGAGCATTTGCGACAAGCAACTCGGACGAACGACGCGCTCAGACGGAAGTTGCATGACGTGACGCTCAATCGGTTGTCACATAACGTATTACCTGACTCGGCATGGACCGTCTATGCACTTTCCTTTTGCTGTCCACGAAGCCTATACTTTCCGCAACTTCCGCTTTTGTGGAAATTCGTATCCTACTGCTTCGGAGTGAAATAATTTGTCTGAATTAATCAACTTGCGTTCGTCTTACACGCCTATATTTGGAGTGCAGCGCTTGTGCTGTTCCGTTCTCAGAGTGCTTTAGGATATCTATATCGTCGCCACTATTAGTGTGCGCAGTCTCGAATAAGCTGGAGTAGAGCGACGTTTTCTAAAAACAGTTAAAGGACGGCGACCCCCGGCGACTTGCGAGGGTCGTACCTCCTTCAAAGATCAACATACAACGTTTCAATTCGGTACCGTACTAATATACGCAAGTTTCGTTTTTTTGCAGACGACGAACTGTACCTTAGCCATTCCAACTTTTGATTTAGCTTCTCGTTTTTAACCATCGGGATCTTTACTACCGAGGGAGAAAATAATAAACGACTGATTAAGTGGATGGTTGTGGCAGTCCTGTGTTTATTACACGCTGAAATGATCATAACGTGAGAATTAACACCATGCAGTTGTTGGTTTTTACACGCAGCAATTCTGAATCCGTCTGACGTCCGACCATACGCCGAAATGGTAAACAACGTCAAATAATCGAGAAAATTGTGCTCGGGACATTGACAAGCGGATGAATAGGGAG
>Ga0056116_1001076_pt1 | contig 10307 bp, 7 predicted proteins | sample WorMetOlspDAHAB2_FD_67352 | JGI IMG/M metagenome (GOLD analysis project Ga0056116, IMG submission 67352) | Marine gutless worms symbiont microbial communities from Max Planck institute for Marine Microbiology, Germany - Olavius sp. DAHAB.2 ...
GGTATGGTATTGAAGTCGAGTGCTACGAGTGCTGTGGTTCCTTCAAACACAATGCAAGACATGCGTAGGTCGATTGTGTCGACATTGCTTGAGAGTGAAAGATCGTTTGTTGTCACTTTGAACACTTTGCTTCAGGTCGGCTTTTGTGTTTCTGTGACGAACTGTGTAAGTGCTGAATACAGTTCTAAAATATATGTATAACAATACAAACAATATATTTATAACAATACAAACAAGTCAGTGATGTTCAAATATAGTTGCACTCCATAATATTATACATTATTCGTTTATTTGTTATGCAGTCGTACACGAAGTACCGAAGTAATAAAAAAGAATAGTAAAAACTCAATAGTATAACTTCACACATAGATCAAGCTGCCATCACAGCATAAATAGTCAATAACAGCTCCGGTATTGTTTGTTTTAAAGCAATCTGGCAGTAACATCAGTCCATCTCTCAACATAATGCATTCCATTAAAAGATCAGCGTCTTGTAACTGCATTCTTTACCTTTTGCTGCTGTTGGTTATCTTGCTTTGACGTTTTACTTGTTCTTGAAAAATGATATTTAATGAAATTTGTCCATTAGCATAGAACATTGTTCTGAATTTAACGTTTGTTACATGACATTCGAATCATTTGACATTTCTGCATCTATGCATTGTCTATAATAGACCTAGCAGTGTTTTTAATACTTAGGACACTCGAAAATTTCATGATTGAGTGATTGACTGAAACTACATTTTCCTGTAAACAGTGTTTAAATTTTTATGAGGACTAGACTGTAATTTTTGTCAACAAGACATCTGGTTTTTTACAAGATGTCATTGCTGCTAATTTTTGCAAATAACACTAGTTTTTAAGCCATTGCAGATCCAATTTCCTACATCGAGTATAATATAATATAATATAATTTCCGGAATAACATAAGTAGCAAATAATTTGGCGGTTGCATCATTGTGACTGCAACTGTTTCAGATTAAACCGTCTGTACTGGATCTGATGTCGTCAGCATTAGTGATGGACGTTGAAGCCACATTTGATAACATCTCAAGACTCTATGAAGCCCATCACCAATTCGTCTCTGAACTCGACAAGACGGTCTCTGATTGGTCGCCGCTGACGTCCGTCGGTGAACATCTCAAAACTCTTGTTTGTGTTCTTATTTTGATATGTATATAATTATGTTGATAGTTCTACAGAATATGTTTATTTTTATATTCTTTAAAAAAATATATATATTTTATATGTTATTCTGTTGTATGTCGCACGTGACAAATAACTAAAATCAGAAAGAAATAAAACTAAAACATAAAAACTGAGAAGTAAAAGAAATCTGCTATAAGGTCTTGAGCCATGAGATCAGTCTGATAGACCAAAACAGACTATGGTTGAACAGGTAGAGAATAAGATTTTCTGAACGGGTAAGTTTCGAGCTCAGAATGAAACAGCGCAAAGTGATGGAAGGTGATAGCAATGTATAGCAAGTTAAACTGGCTTGCTCAAATGAAAGTCGCTGCAAGGGGATGATAATTTGGATGAGTGATGTAGGAAGCTGGTTCCAAAGATGAGATTAAGCATGTCGGAAGCAGAAAAGATAGCGCAGACCTGTGGGGCTGACGAACTGAAATGTTTTCTGACGAACTGAAATGTTTTCTGATGAACTGAAATGTTCTCAATTGATTGATGTATTGTCCGTGTAACAAGAAAGGAACATGAATGGAGATTGAGAGACTATTAAATATATGTCAAATCTGTCATTTATGCATTTCATGGATATCTGTAATTTCATATAAGGTGCACGTGTTTTTAGGTTTATTGAGTTGTATTGAGTTGTGTATTTTTCTTTTTCATTTGGTTTTTTGTTAGTACATCAGCCAATTGATTGGCTGAGAAGACTTACTCTCGTGATGTCTTTTGTGTCAAAGGGTTTCCCCTACGAAGACCAGACTGAAGAGTTATTTATTGTAATGGTTTATTGTGTGTAATCCCAACACGTAACATTGTCAACTTTCTCGTTAATTTTAGTTTTTTAATGATATTGCCTATTTGTGCTGAAAGTGCCATTAAACCCCAATCAGCCAATCTCTGTCTATCTTCTGTGTACTTTCTCGGCCATGTTACCTGAAATAAACTTGAATTGAATTAAAAGCTGCATTTCTGTTTGCACGTTTCAGGCAATGAGCGAATACTCCGTAGCACCCGAGTATCTCAAGACTTACCAGAGAGCAATCGCTGACATTAACCGTGCAAGGCAGGACAACCCGACATTCGATGACGTCGTCAAGGTATGTGTCATCCCAACCCAGCTTTTGATGATGTCATCAATGTGTGCATATTTCCAGCTGTGCCTCATTCGTAACGAGAATAAAAGTTGAAGATATTTGCCGCTCCACATACAATATTTCCAGATATTGTCAAACAATTTCAGTTGCCCCTACTAAGTGGAGACTGCAGAATGCATTATTGCATTGTTTTTGCAATTGTCCAGAAATTTAAAAATGGTGAAAATAAGAAAAAAGACCCGTTTTATAATTTTCACCGTGTGTGAAATTGCAGTGGAAGTGCAGCCAACCACCTAGGTCAACTCAGCCTAGCCATCTTTTTTGGATATATGCCCACCCCCATGGGTGTTTTAATGTTGGCATGATCATCTGCCCATAATTGGTGTATTGGGAGAGTGACCACCATTGTATTCAGAATTTTGATGTTTTAACAATTTTTTAGTTCATTGATTTTAACGCATAAGTGTGTTCACGTTTTTGTTACATCTGCGACGTTGACCTAAACAGCTCTCACAAACCAAAAGCTGTGAGAGAGAGAATGGAAAATTAGAGTTTCTGATGGATGAAAGTGGAATAAATAAAGACAAATAGAAGCAAGCAGGTTAAGCAAGAAGGGGAGGATTGCAGTTGGGTGGTCTCCCACTCAACCGGGGAGGGGACGCAAATTTTCCCGGACTCCCCTGAACCCGCTTTTAGGCGCTTGCTAAAGACTTTTTTTGTTCACACCGATGATGTGCTGTATAAATCGACACATTGACATTGAAGGGCAGTTAGATATTTTGGCCGATGCTGGTTTTACGTCAGGAAAGTGTACATTAACTGCATCAGTATTAGTCGTCAGTGTTTTGTTGGCTTTTTGTCCACCTTTCTCAATGGATGTGCGTTTGTGTTTATGTGCAGAAAATTCAAGCCAAGGCTGGAGATCAGTCATCTCTAGAAGGTTTGTATGTGTATTTATTGTAATATTGTTTAATGTCTGTGTTGTTTACAGATTTAGCTTATTCTGGTGATTTTATTTTTTTATATTAGTTTTTAATTTTACACTATGCATGCTTTTACTTGTCGATAATGATAGAAATAATAGTGTTTTGGTTATAATGTTTTCTCACTATAACGTACTGGACTTGTTGTTTATATGTTCAATGAAGTTTGTTGTAACAGTTGTAAAATTTTGATTCAGTTTAGGCATTTTTTCTCAAACAAATTTTGATATCAAAGTGTGAATTAAATTAGGGATAAACCCTTATCAGCGTTTATTTTTGGAGCATCAATTTATTCTAACGAGAATTTACATCATCTTTGTGTCAGTAAACTTATTTTATTCGTCGATTCAGCTTTCTTGCTACGAGTGTTTGTTTAATAAACTTGCTTTCCGTAACTTAGTAGTTTATGAATCGACGTCTTGTTGTCCATCTCTGCCAATGATGGTGATGATGATGATGATGATGATGGTTTTGATGATGTGGTAGATTTGCTGCAGAAGCCTGTAATTCGGTTTGAGAGAAACACTCTTGTTCTTCACGTAAGTACAACCTTCCATAGACTCAGTTCATTGCGGTCCATTTGAGACACTCCTCAATACAACTCTGTACTAATGACAATATCTGTCCTTTCTTACTCCTGTCACTTTTTGCTCATCTCGTGAAAGTCTTGTCTTCCTCATCTGTCAGATTCTGAAATCCATTTAATGGCTGTAGCTATTTTCAGCTTTGTATGTCTGTAACACTGTAATTGTACCCTAAATAAAAAAATAAACTTGTTTGGCCAGAATAGCCGATATTAATAGTTAGTTTATTGTTACTTGTTAACCAGAGTTTTTCGACGATTTCGGCTGTTATTTTATATTTTACTGGCAATCATCGGAACATTAGGCTCGTGGAATCCTTAATTTCCGTGGAACTCCAGTTGAAAATATCAATGATGACTGCGATGACGTTCCTTACTTGACGTAAACTCACTAAAATAATTAAATAGACTGATTTCCATTTTATCGTATGTGACAATCATTTGAAATATATAAACTTAAAATATATCTTTCTATTTACCGTGTGTTAAATATGTGTTGTCAATATCCGATGTTATTGTCGCTTGTGCGTAATTTTTCATTTAAATATTAAACATAAGGCACATGTGACAAAAACGTTAATTTTACCATAACCGAATTAGTTTTCAACATGTTTTGTGAAACATAACTAGACATATTTTGCCTGCGAGAAATAGAAGGATATATGAAACATTTATATCTGTGGTTTTTGCGTAAGTAAATAAATTCAGAAAATAGGTTTATTACATGATAAACAGTTTTTTTCAGTAGGCATATGTGTTGCACATCGTGACAATGTCAATAAAGACGGTCAACAACATGTCGTATGAATTTATCTGGATGCGTAGGACATGACTATATTTAGTTGATGAATGTTCACTATTGCGTGCTGTTTAGTAGTAGGGTTAGGATTAGGATTAAGGTTAGGACAAGATTTAGTGTCTGGTTGGTAAGATGTTATGCACACGTATTTGTGGGACATTAGGTTGTAATTGTCACGAACCATATATGCTAGACTGCTGCTACTGACAGTAACATTGCATGAAATTCTCATCGAACATCAGATGCATAAATTGCACATCGCAAAGTGTTTTATTTCGTAAGTTCAAGCCGTTAACAGAAGCATTACGTCACGTCAGAAATGATTGTTCAGCTAACGCCAGTGTGAAGATAAACGATGATCAATACAGCCAGTCTCCCTCCATTGTCTTCTGCCTACCACTGTCACTTTACAAGCTTTCTTCTTTGCCATCCGCCTGCCACTTTTCTATGTTTGAACAGACTTGCTCCTTGGCCCGCCGAGTAGCGTTAAGTAAGTCACAACAGACACAGTATAACTGTTGCAGTCACTAGCATACCCAGAAAGGGGTTAGGGGGAGGGGAGTTCAAACCCCCATTGGACTTCAGATTTTTTTTATTGTGCGTTTGCAAAATATACTGTCCAAGCTCTGCTCCTATACTCATTAATTCCTAAATTTTGTACAGGCAAACGTTAAAAATTGTACACGAAAATCGCATTTTGCTTCAGCTTCTGGGGGACTTCGCCCCCAAATCCCATTCCGGGGTTTACCCCTGGACCACACTAGGGGACTTCCTACCCACAGACCTCCTGTCCCGGCCCCCACCACGTGAACCCCTCCGTTGAAAAATACTGCGTACGCCTATGGCTACAGTCGACGAACTGCGCTGCGTGGCTCAATCTCCAAAGTTTAATCCTCGGAAAATCTTCGCCCTTTTCGTTGCGTAAACATCAAGGTATGAGTTGTTTTTTTCGAAACAGTAAGAGAAATGTTACATGACGAAGCGAATCTAATTGGAATGACGCGACACAATTCTGTTTATACGATTGCTGGCATTAGTAACTGGTTTCAGTCCGATTAGTTTTCCGTTCTAACGTGGTAGTCGATGCGCAGTCAAGTTGAAGCGATCTAGCACGTGAGCCACATGCGAGATGTACGCAGCAGTGTTGTGTACCATTTGAAGTCCCGTCGACGACCACGTACAACGTTGACGCTGCACCAGCTGCATTTATTGTACCAGAATCCTCCGCCGTTGAGCACTGCACAGTTGCCATTGTAGCTGCTGCTGGTGTACGGGTCGTTGTCTCGGTCGTACGTGGTGAACATCATTCCGTTGCTGTATCCAAGTGCATCGTAGCCGGCGTTGCCCGAGTAGCCAGACACTTGAAGCATGTAGTTGCGTGACTCTCCAAGAACAGTGAAACTGCTGTATTCGGCCCAGTACCAGCTGGAGTTGTCACGTGCCTGCAGCTCAAATCTCAGTTTGTAGCGACCACTGACTCCACTGAGTGTCAGTAGACTGAGCCTGTCGTTTCCAATCCAGTAGTTGCCATTCGAGTCGTTGAACCCGACTTTGAACTCCGCCCACGAACGATTGAAGAAGTTGGATCCATCGATGTTTTGCTGGATTAGCACCGGAATGCAGCGTGCTGCACAATATTTCATACATTTATAATTTAATTTTCGTAATTCTGTGAATTGCACTGCATATCAGGCGATCAATCAGTTAATAAGTTGCATTTCTGATAAACGCAGTAGGCTGTTATTTTTTGATACTGAAACTTATGTTGAGCTGTACTTTTACATATCCGTACTGTCAAAGATTATTGATGTTCTGTTGGATTGATATATGAAGTTTATATTTAGCTGAATAAATTGTTATAACGTGCATTTGACATATTCGATATGAATCCACTAATTTGTAAGAATAGCGTTGTAACTAGATATAAATAGCACCAATTAATATGGAATTACGTCGTTCGAGCAGATATCGAATGATATCGACTTAGAGAGATAGTTTCCTTAGACAACAATTCACTTACATATGCCGGATGTCGGAGCATTCTGCAAGTCTCGTTTGAGCTGCTTTATTTCTTCCTCCAGTGAAGAAGTATTGCAGACGGCACTTTGCTGCTGCTGCTGGATTATCGTCTTCATATCTTTCAGCTCTTCTTTCACCTGCCTCATCTCAACTTCCAACGAAGTCGTGTTCACTGAACTGCAGTCAGTGGATTGGTTTGACGCACAAGCGGTCTTCACGTCCTCGACAAAATCCTGTCTCAGCTGTCTCACGACGTCTTCGTTCAGCGTGGACCTGTTGACGGCGGCACTGCACTGCTGCTGCGTTGCTTCTAAGGTGGGCTTCACTTCTTGTAATTCACCTTTGATCTGCCTCATCTCTTCTTCCAACGAACTGCAGCAAATGGACTGGTTTGCAGCACAAGCGGTCGTGGCTTCCCTCAAGTCCTTGGTCATGTCTTTCACGTCCTTTAGTTCTTCTCTGATGTGTTTCACGTCATTCAGTCGGATGAAGCTGATGATGTCTGACTCCGACGATCCTCCGATGTCGTCCACTGCTGACGACACGTCAACTTGCAGCGCCAACAGAACTATCACCGCCACGATCACCGACATTGTCGACATATTACCTGATCACTTATTAGGTGTCTGTCTGCCAGTGCTAGAATCCGCCCAGTCTTATAAATAGCAAATTATTGTCTCGTGAGCAGGAAACAGCAAATTATGGTCATGTGAGCGTGAGCGACAGACACCAGCCATCCGTGACAGTGGTCATGATTGGCTGGTTTTTGTGGCTTCTGCAAAACTGCAAGTGACTCTGCGCTAAGACGAATTGGGCTTCAGTGTTATTTACGCTGGCCTTGAAATCAGCTTTCTTATACCAGGCCAATCGGTATATAGGTTGGCTCACAATTAATTATCACACCAGACAAAACGCAATTTCTTGACAACCATGTGACATTGTTGGCATAAAGTTATTTATTTATATGAGACAGATTCTGACACAGAGTTCTGAAATTTAAGAAAAATAGCTTGTTAACAGTGCAAGCATTTAGACATCACACCACACGGTCTTATTAATTAACAGAGTCTTCCATTCCATTGCATCACAAAGATCAGGTGGGATATTCGTCAAAGTGCTGTTTCCAGCCACTGATGTCTCTGCTGCCACATGTCTGCGCAACCTTTAATTAATCCAGGTCTCATTTGCTGTTATCCAGAAACAAAGTTAGTGTTTCTTATGTAATGTCTCAAAAAACGATGAATATTTAGTCTGTGACGTGATAGTCAAAAAGCCGCATTCGCAACAATTATTGTTTAATTATTACTGTAATCTATCGATTAAGACACACAGCTCAATGGACAACAGTTCTGCGGCGGTCATCACCCACTGACGTCATGACGTCGAAGAATCGAGGATAACAATGTGCTGGTATAAATTAATTATATTTACTGCATGCACAAAACGCACATTTCGTGACTCCGTTGCTAGGCAACTGGCGTTGTCATGGCAACCGTTTTGTGCCCCTCCAGTAGAAGCTTGGCCAGTATGTTACCACCCAAGTATGAAGTTGAAATGACCACCCAGTACTGAGTTATAGCAAATTTTGCTTGTATACTTTATGTGACCTTGTGACCTTGACCTGTAACATTTTTACCTTGGAGTCATGCCACGTGATGAAAATTATATGATCAACCCCTGTGCAAAGTTTGAGGTGGATACGACTTGCTGTTCCAGATTTAGCGCGACTACGATGTTACACTGACTGCCAGTTTTGTCCCAATTTTTAGGTATATGGGACAAATTTCATATTTCTAACCCCCAAAAGGCACTTCCTTGGCGGGAACGACGTATAATGACGTATTGAGCGTTGGGATGTGTCCACAAATGCGACCTGTGGGCGTGGCGAAGAAAGAAAAAGAACAGAAACTTTCATGCGTCAAACTGGCTATTTGCCCATACTACCCACGTCGACATAGGCCGCTGAAATTTTGCGTGCTGGGTCGTGTCTGGGAACTAGTTATATATTTCAAGTTTCCGGAAAATCGGTCCTCGGGTCCTGGAGCTGTGGAGGGTCGAAAATCGCCCTCTCCCATTGACTTGGCCCATGGCTTATACAACAGCTTGTACTACCGTACAAGCCATGATATATCACTGTATTATTATCAGCTGGTATTAAATATTCTGTGCGTCACCTAAATGTGTGACTTAGTCTACGCGATCTGCGAAGTGATGATATGAGTCATAAATAGTGTTAAAGTTTCATGAAATTTTATGGCTTGAAATGTTTCATGATATATTTCATGAAATATCGGCAGATATGCCGTTTTTCTAGTTTTAAACTGATTTTACTATATTGCATGTCAAACAGTCTGTAATTGGCATTAACTAATCAGCACAACTTTTTACAAACGTGACTAGCGTGACTTCATCTTATATCACCATACAGGGTGGCTAAAAAAAGTAAGCCACTATCACAAATCATCATAAAATCGCATTAAAACCGCCAGTGAGGCTACATTTTTTATCAGTTTTAAGTACAAAATGAGCACAAGAGTATTATAAATTTGCGTTAAATATTCTGTGTGTGACCTAATTTGTGACGTCATCACTTGCGATGTTTGAAGCTGCATATGGGAAACGTTGATGTATATGATATAATCGTGATGAAAAAAAATTAAAGAAAACATGAAGAAAATAGAATTGCTACAGAAATATTTCATGTCATTATCATCCACCGTCAGCTGTTTGTCAACTTGCAACGCTGACAGAACTATCATCTGTCTCCGTCAACATACTTCTTAAGCTCTGATGAAATTTGTATTTTCGAACTCAGTATGTTATATTTCATGTGAGGTTGGTAGTGAGTGCAAAATTTCTCTTGCAGCGAAGAAAATGAAGTTTTTAGGGCTCTCAAATACATTTATGACTGTGTAGGTGGAATCGCTTCTCCTATGGTTTTATGTCATGTTTTGAATACTTTCTGCTTGCCAATCTTACTTTACGGGTTAGAGGCAGTCCCTCTCTCTCATGCTAATTTTACTACTCTGCAGTCAACATGGAGAGTGGCTTTATACAAGATATTTCGGCTATGTGATGTAAATAATTTGTTATATATACAAAGCTGCATGAGTAATTTACCTATAACATTTGCAGTTGATTTGAGAAAGCTAGTATTTTTACATAAGCTAAGTGTACATGCCATGAGTACTGTTCATACTGTGTTTTAATCGTTGCTTTTAAAGAATATGAATTCTTATGTGAGAAGTACTGCGTTACGAGAGGACATTTTCGAACGTGTATGGGACTCGTTTTTAGCATGTGTACGTTATTATTGTGTTTCTGGATACGCCTATATTTCTGTCCCTTTGTCTGTTTTTACCGTATCTCCTGTTGTCGTTGACGTTTTCCTTATGGCCCACTGCCTTATTCCTTATTCACGCTGTCACATAGTTTATGGCACCATCTAGGGTCGGACTAGCTCTTTAAATGGGCCCTGGCTCAGTAGGCAGACGAGCCACATCAGCAGTGGCGTAACTAGGAACTCGGGGACCCCTGCACTAATATGCAAATAGAGCCATTCCTCTTTGCTAAGCATCCCTGACCCCTCCCTGTTCCACTCCCTTTCTTCGTCTCCTCTTTGTTACTTTGCCTCTTGC
>Ga0056116_1001078_pt1 | contig 10305 bp, 8 predicted proteins | sample WorMetOlspDAHAB2_FD_67352 | JGI IMG/M metagenome (GOLD analysis project Ga0056116, IMG submission 67352) | Marine gutless worms symbiont microbial communities from Max Planck institute for Marine Microbiology, Germany - Olavius sp. DAHAB.2 ...
AGACTGTTGCAGAAAGCACGTTATGCGTTGCGTTATTTCAGTCAGAGGCTATGAAAATTGCTATTTATACTTCGCATTATTACTTGGGACACAAGTGTGCGACGATGTTTCGTACGTTTAAGCTACACCCTATAGCCGTGTTTGCTTCCGCTCAACTGTAAACGGTCTCTGCATTCAATATAGTACAGTGTACAATATACAGTATACAGTCTGTACCAAGGTTTTAAACAGTGTATGTATCATATTTCTTTGTATTCTGTGGAGTGTTTTATATTTGTGATTTATGTGTATACGTGTAGGCCCAATCTGCACTGTAGCACGTGTGTTCTGCTGGTGATTTGGAGAATAAACTTCACAGAATAGTCGTAGTCGCCAGAGGGCAGAAGCATTCATGTCTGAGATGAAGTAACGACTATTTGCACATACAATCACCATAGCAGTGTCCGTGCCTGTGTCATCAATCCTATAATATATCCGTCATTTCAGGCTTTGACTATTCATCGTTAAGAAATCCTAATCTCGGTGTACGCACTCAGTCTTTCTCTCCAATCTCATTAAATTGGCAAAGTTGAGCCACCACCGTAGCACCCGCCACTCTGCATGGTTTGGGCCATCGTGTAGTTTCCATCCAAATACACAGTCAGTGTTTATTCTAGCACCCCTAGATCCGGGATGAATCGTCAAGCCGCGAGGACGAAGTATCGAGGCCCCATAACTTCCTTATTTTGTCCCCATCTCTCTCCTTTCTGTCCCTCCCTTTTTAATGGAGGTCCGGGGGTATATCACCTCCGGAAAAATTTTGGAAATAAAGATGCTTGTATAGATGAGTTTTAGAGCATTTTACGTAGATATAAACGTCAACACATTTATTTACCAGGTAAATTTTAACTTCCCGTCCATTATTTTTGTACCCGACGATTTCTGTGACGTATTTCGCGTCGCTGGGGGTGCCTTTCGACGCCCCTGTAACTGCACGCTGACTATAGCTCTCCATTGAATCATATATGTATGTCACAGATATGGACATGGAATGGATCCATCCTTGGATTGGATTGGATTGGGTGGGATGACTGTGACCCCGTTCTTTAATTAGTAATCATTGCAGCACAGTTGATGCTGTTTCTTTCAAATTATGTTTTATGAACGTTTAACTATCCCGGAAGTATTAGAATAGCCTAGTGAGTGACACACAGTAAACAAGTTCGATTTAGAAGCAAATATTTATGGATTGGATTGGACCGGGTCCGGAAAATTGGACCCATGTCCAAATCTGGTATGTCAGTCATCACCATTTAGTAAAATTTATTCTTCTTGACTACATCATACTAACGGATTCTTACAAAACCAAATGCCTATTGTCAAAATTTCCGGGGGGAATTTCCCCCACCCCCGGAACCATGCCTGGAATAATCACTGTACACAGTGTTCGGAAAAAAAGCCGTCGTCAACTGTTGTTCGTAACAATTTCAATTATCGACCAATCTTAATGAAAATGCTTTACCAGTTTGTACAGGGTGGCTCAAAAACGTAAGCCAGTAGCCACTATCATCATTCATCATTGAATCGTATTAAAACCCGCCATTATGGCTAGATTTTTCATTAATTTCGACTACAAAATTAGCACGATATTATAATAAGTCTGTGTTAAGTATTCTATGTGTGACCTAATTTGTGAGGTTATCACGTGCTGTGTGAAGCTGCGATATGAGTAAAATCAACTCATCCGACAAAATCATGTTTGAAACCCAGAAAGAAAAGAGAAAATATGGAAATAAAACATATTGTTACATAAATCTCCATCTAAAAGGTCGTTTAGACATAGAATTCACAGCTGGCTCAGGCGAGCTGATGCCAGAGAAAGCGCTGACATCATTTGCCGTATCTGACGCATATCGCTAGTTTACGGGACAGGCATAGTTATTGAGGTCAGAAAGTAGGTTGCGCATAGAATATCTAATACCAACGAACATTATCATAGTGCTTGATTCATGCTTTAATTTGACAAATAAATCTAATCCCACCGACAGGCCTTAATACGATTTAATACGATTTTTTCATCATTTGGTAGTGGCTATTTTTTTTTTTGGGGGGGGGCCACCCTGTACTGGTTTGCAATTATTGTCATAACTGTTTCATATTCACTGCAATGGGAGCAAAGCTGAAACGCGGCCGGTCGCGTTAGTCGGCGTGGCTCTTCCACGAATTGGCCACGAGATGCTATTTCAGACCTGAAACCGCATCGCGCTGAAGTCTCCCGGCTGCGGTAGGTCGGACCTACACGTACAGTATTATTGCTGTGGCGTCGGAGCGCCGACTAAATTGCTAACAGATTTAGAACGGACGCGCTTGGTCGCGTGCATCGCGGACGGACGGTGGCCGGCGGTCCATAGGCTGCGTTTATTTATTTATTTGTTTGTTTAGCATCAGAATCGTACACACGGACAACAGGATATAATAAAACTAGAAATGATAAATACGCAGAGTACGCAGTGCAGAATATGAGCATAAAGACACTAAAATCTTTTTTTTTAAAAACACCAAAAATAAGTACCGGTATTCAAAATACTATAAGAATAATAATAAGTGAAAAGCAACACAATGTGGACATGGATACACGAACATAAGCACATATGGCATACGAACATACAAACATACATATGCTTTAACACCAAAGAACAGCAACTTTCGATTGACACTTGGAATATATCAGCTAAGCCCAGTGAGTTGTAGCTTGTAGTTATTATTGAAGTGGTGCGTTGAAGTGGTGAGTAATTCTTAAGTATAGAATTTATTGATATGCGAAAGACTTGATTTAAAAATTTATCAAAAGTTATTAATTTTTTTTGGTAAAGAGCAACGGACTTTGCGTAACATAGCGTTATGCAAATATGAAATATATGAATCGTACGTACACGATAATATAAAATAAAAGTTTACAGATAAAATAATAAAAAATATTAATAATAATAAAATATGACGGAACAGCAAAAACCGTTCTGGAAGCACACCAAAGTAACCCACAATCGATTGGGTTACAATTTTTTTGTTCTGTGTAGGTCGAACTGAAATTGTTGAATATGATCAATTCAATGAATTTTTTATTAGTTTCAGTAAAATAAATGACCACCACATTTTTATGGCAGGGTTAACCAGAACCAGGGATGTTAGTTTTTGTCTTTGTGGCCTAGTCCTTGAATTTGACAAAGAAATCAAATCTCATTTGCAAGTTTTAATGCGATTTTCGTAAGTGCTATTGATATTCCGGCATTGGCTTACTTTTTGGACCACCCAGTGTGTGACCGACCACTTTTCGAATTCCATTTTTGATTCTAACCAATTATATCGCCTATTTTCACTGTAAGTTTAAGCAGGTCGATGTCTGGAGGCTTACGTGTGCAGTAACTATGCGTTTATTATCGCATGTAGGCCTATACATTAAGTTGTGAGTTTAAACTTGATTGATAAACGAAAATGATGACGATGAGTAACGTTGAATTTTATGAATTGGCGGACCCAAGTACAGTGCTTAATTCTGCAGGTTGCTTGGTGCTTGTAAGAGCGACAGGGCACATGAATCCGTTAAGTTCGTGTCAAACTCCATCTAAGACACAAAAACATACACACACAGACAAAAAGACACGTCCGTTTGTTTGTTTGTGTTGTAGATGGAGTTTGACACTTCGGCGCCAAAAGATTCGCCCATCTCGTCTGCTCTCAGCATGGACTTCCGTGTACTGATGCTGGTACCTACTACGTGGCGGCGGTTTAAATGGAACGCCAACTATGCTGACGATGTTGATCAAAGGAGCAATTGTAACGATCGTAGGATGCCTCGCATGACAGATGCGACTGGGAAGCGTGCTTTGACTATGCGATATCGTTCATGAACGAAGTTCGTCTCGCTTAAGATTTAGTTTATTGAGTTTATTTTGCCACAAAAACGGTAACAATAAAATGTGATATAAAACTTTATGGCAGGTTACCCGATGAGTCACAAGTTCACAACTCACAAGACCCATCTTCCTGGTCATCAGTGGCGCCGGAACGAATTTAAAAGTGGAAGGCACTGGCAAAGCGCCGGAAAAATTTTTTTTGGTTGTGCCCCTCCACTTTTTTGGCTCTAAAAGTACAATTAGTCGTTTTGGTGAGCGCTTTCGTGATGGTTAGTACAGTTTGGTCAGTTTCTTGTTTGTTGTTCTTCTACTCACGGTGCCCCCATGCCCAGCCCAGCCATTTGTAAAAGTTCCCCCCGTGCCCTGGAGTCCGCGCCATAATGGTCACCCGTACTATATAGGAACCGCATTTACATTCAATCCACATTAGCGCCACGTTTAAATGAGTTCACGGAGTGCGACTATGAAGCACATACTAGTTACATGTTGCTCTAACCTACCATACTCTACCGTAATTACAACCTTATTAAATCAAATTTATTCACCATGAAATGGTAGCAGACAAACATAGGCCTACGAACATATTTCCGGACTTTCGCATTTCACCCCATATCCCTACAACATGGCGACGCGATTCTATGCTCAGTTCAGTGACGACACTGCAGCACACGTATAGTAGTTTGGTCTATACTCGGGCTGTTTCGCACCACCATTTCAATTTGTCGTTTTGCGTTTTCACTACAACAAGTCTTGAACGCATCACTCAGCGTCTGTCGTCATCTAATGAAAACCTCCTGCATGGTCTGACGCGCCGCGTCTACGCCAGATAAATAGATAACTTGGGTGCATCGGCTGCTCTCTGTATACATGTCTGCCTCTCTCGCTCTCTCTCTTTCTCTCTCTCTAAAACTTAGTGCTGGTAATCTTCGTGTAATTCACGTATTAATCTGAAATATCAACAACAATGAAGTTGTGTTGGCGACGGCGTCATCTCCGTTATCTATTCCAGTCACTATCCAAATGACCGATATCGCTAAGATGCGTATTAAATAATTTTTTTAGTATTAGTAGTGTGTCGCTTTATGTTTTATGGTTTTAATGTCTTGTATATGTATCTGTGTGCTGCCTGCGTGGCGTAATAAACGATAATATTATCGCGAGCAGAAGCGATTCAAAGTGGGGAGGGGGTGGTGCAGAGTTGGATTGGATCCGTCCATGGATTGGATTGAATTGGGTCTGGAAAATGGACCCGTGTCTCACTCTGGGGTGGTGGGCGGCCGCCGTCTCCCACCTATTGGTCTCGGAATTTGTTTTAGTAAGTCGCCTTTCCCCCATATAAAATGCTCATCTATAGTTCATTATGCGCATTTGACACAAAGTACGACTGGCTGATACATTGCCTTCCGCCTCCCTCTTCAAAATTTCTGGATCCGCCACGGATCGAGAGATGTTACTGGCCATATCCGAAAAAAAGTGAACCCTTTGCAACTGTTGTTATTAACTAATTCAATTCTCAGCATCAGCCAATAGGTGGGCCTATAAATAATCTTTTACCGGCATGAACTCGCATCTGTCTGCATGATTGTAGAAATAATGCCACTGAGATCGCATTATTATTTTATTAGTACGTGAGTAGCCTACATAAAAAGGCAGCAATTAAAACTATTAATCAGTGCATAAAAATCAAGCGCACAGCCAATATCAGCAGTGCAAAAATATGCAATTCAGCATAGCCTAACAAATGTTAACAACGAGCTAACGAGCAACTCTGAAATCAGGTCGAGTTTAATTTAAGCAGACGGCTCTATCTTCTGCATATTCTTATGCAGGGCAGGCGAAAGTTTCCGGATGCAAGCACTTTGGATTGCCTTTATTGCTAATTGTTTATTATTTCTGTTTTGCTTGCTCTCTTTCTGCTTAATAGACCTACTGGTTGGTATGATGCTGTCATGATTTCATTTGATAAATAGAAATATCGAGGCCTATTAATTGGGATTAATATAGAATGGCGACCACCTCTGGAGCGTATGTACAATCCCGATCCATGTAACAGGCCAGAGTATACCCCCGACAAGATTATGCCCCAATACTATACAGACAATGGTCTAAGGGGTATAAAATGGCCAAACGAGAATATTTTCCAAGGGGCATATTCTGGCCTAGGCCAGTTTATACCCAGGGGGTATAGTTTGGTCGGGGTATACTCTGGCATGTTACAACGGCATTCATCCATGCTACTCAGACCCATTCAGCCTGTCATTCCCTCCGTGGATAGGTGCAATGGCGGTGGTTTCGTCCATCGCTGGCGAAGAAACGGCACGTTCTACTTAGCAGTAGGCCCAATTACTGGGACTGCTGGCGTGTTTGTAAGTGGGTTAAAGGCTGTTAATTTGAGCCGGCTATCGTGCCGACATGGGTTGTGTGCTAGCTTAATTGGGTCTAACCCTCACCGGCTCATTGCACTGTATAGATGATGAGCTCCATCTCCACATCTCCATGGACTGTGCTGCGTATGCATAAAGCTTGTTGTTATTATTATTATCATTAGTTGGTAGAAAAACGAGTCATCGATTATCGCCCGTATTTAATTTTAAAACTTGAAGCAAATGCTACATCAAAGCTACAACACTCTGAGCTGTAATAAGAGCATCAGACGTTGCGGCATCCGCATCAGCAGCAGGTAATTGAGCGGCGGCTGTTAACCTAAGTACAACAAGCAGCAGCTACTGCAGAGGTGCGCCTGCCCCAGACAGTCATTTGGCACTATTCGTCCGTGCCAAACGCGGTGCAACCCGTTTCTGTAGGATAGTTAACGACCCGCGATCAAGGTTCGAGAGTATAAAGCTGTGTTTAGATTACTTTGGATTGCGCGAAGGAGAGTATTCTGTCGAAAGTTGCTTTCGGAAGCCCGACACTTCCGACAATAGAGTCGTTACGCAGTCTTGAAAGAGTGTTTTCTATGTAACACCAATCGGAGAGAGCCGCTCCGTTTACGTCATTTGCATTATTTTACAGTATGCGTCGTAGAGGTGTCGCAATTTGGTTGACGACAGTCGTAGCCCTGTCGGTGGCAGTCCGACCGACGTTATACGACCCGACGTCGCGTTCGACTTCCGGCGCCAAACACGACCGCCATGTTGGTCACGTGGCTTCGGCGGAGCGATATATCTTCCGGAAATTGAGCGATCTGGAGACAAGACTCAACAGAAGGTTACTGGAGCAGTCGAAGAGGCTGAATCACTCCATCACCGTTCATTATCTCGAAAAGGCAAGACGCCATCGACTTTATTAATAAACAGTTCAGCATATTGCCAGCCTGATTACCCGACTGCCCAAATGTTTCCTGTTCTACTATTTTTTCGTGGATTTTCTTTTTATTGTAGATTTTTTCGGCTAATATTTGTGAATATCAAGTGCAAAATGCGAAAATGCGAATTTTGTTATCCTAAGTAACAGAAGTTGAAAAAAATTATAATGTATAAAATGGTGAAACTGTGTTGTTCAAGGTACAATACTCTTTGACATCAATATTAAGGCCAAGTCCTCAGTGCCGTTAGTTGATGGTACAAAGCTTTTACAAGTTGTGAATCAACTGCAGAAACTGCCGAAACCTTTTCGAACTATTCGCCTTGTTTCCGATATAAATGGAGCTCTTACTTGATTCGTCCTATTTTGACAACCATAGATTCAAATTACACGAAAATCACCCAGATCGAACGCTGTGAGTATTGACAATATGTCGTTGGTTTCTTAACATTTCTCTGTCAGTCTCGCAAATAAAAAATGTGTCCAAAATGTCGCGCGAACAAGCAGACATGAAAAGAATTTGGGTATTTCCGATGAAAATGGCGCTATGAGAGACTTCCAAAAATCATTGCTTGCTGTGAATGTGAACCCGCTACTGAAGCTTGTGTGTAATTAACTTAACTACACAAAAACTTAAACATCGGGTTTACAGCACGAATATCCGAAATGGGTACCAGTTGCGATGGCGTAGGCCCTGGCGTGCCCATGTCGTGCAGGAATGGGAACGCCCCACAAACGCGTGATCGACAACGCAGTCACACATTGATATGGTCGTCTGCACTCTAAGAAAAGCGGTCATTTCGAACAATCACTGTGGAACGTCTTTCGAAAAACGTTATGTCTCGTGCTAAATATTTTACGCAATTTTGAGGGTGAAATGTCATTGTCAATGTCAGTGAGAGGATTAGTATGGACATCATCAGAGATTCCGAATGCGCTCAGTGAACTAACTATACCTGCTGAAAATAACGAAAACAGCTTCAGTGACGTTCGGGATTCCGGACGAACGGAGTCTGGTAGACTGTTCCATGCAGTCGGACCGGCAATGGAAAAGCGCGTGGCGGCCGAACGTACTGAGTCGGTGCCGTGGTACGTATACAGATGGTTCCGGCCGACGGAACGCAAATGCCTCTGGGTGAACCGGAAATGGAACTGCCTAAAATCCGGCCCTGCTCGGCCCGGCCCTGTCCGCCCGGCCATGCGTCGGCAGCGTCGTGTTTGATCAGTCATGCGAATTATGGCCAAAATTTTTATGGTTCATGCAGAGTAAAGGCATTTATATTACATAACCCGGGTTAGGGTTAGCGTTACAGTAAATCTGTTAACCCTAACCCTAACCCTGAGCTTTTCTTCGCCGTCCAGACGGGCGCGTTTTAGGCACAACCAGTGGAAGGACGGTCCGTGGTAATTCCAACCTAAAGTAGCACAAACAACTTAAGCCCAAATTCCACTTGGCTCGTTACGTCACGTCTCGATACCACATGCCACGTTTGACGTGTCGAGTCCATGCATTTGGCTGTGTCGAGCTTGTCAAACAGCACGGCTCGACACGCTCGTCAGACGAGCTCGACTATCTCGACACGTCGAACGTATCGTGTGGTGTCGAGACGTGACGGGCCAAATGGAATTTGGGCTTTACCAACCAGACACTAAATCTAACCCGAGCCCTAATCCTAACCCTAACCCTACAACTAAACAGCACGCAATTGTGACATTCAACTAAATATAGTCGCATGTCCAGATAAATTCATACGAGACATGTTGTTGCACCGTCTGTACTATTCTAGGTCGTAATTGTTACACTGCCGTGGAAGGATAGGCAGTATGATGATTCTGCCAGTCTGGCGTTTCGCAGGTGGTGGAACACCTGAGCGAAGAGCTGCAGATACACCGCGACCTGCTGACGACGCAGCGAGACGACCGAACTCGTGAGATTCAGCAGCTGAAGGACGAGGTGGAGGAACATCGGCACCAGCTGGTCAGCTACCAACAGACGCTCGCAGAGCTGCGCGGCATCATTAACGATCTCCAGCATCAACGGGCACCTGCCAGTGCTCGCCAACCGACCCCGGCCTATCCAATCGGTGCGCTCCTTTACAGGGTGGTCCAAAAATGTAAGCCATTGCCATATTATCAAAAAATCCTATTGAATCGCATTAAACTCTCCAACGAAATTGGATTTTTCCAACTTAAAATTTTAAACAGGCACTGTAATATTACCGCTGCGTGACGTCATACGTGACGTAACCTACTAAGCTGCGATATAGGTCAAATAAGTGTAAATTATGTCAGCGCCTCTTCTTGCATCATGTAGCTTTAGCAAGCTATGAATTCAACTCTTGAGCCATCCTGTAGACGGACATTTTTGTAAAAAGTTCTTTATTCCCCGTGGTTTTCTCCTTTTTCGGGTTTTCAATTAAGATTTTATCATATGTACGTATTGTCATGCGTAGAATGCTTAATGCCAACTTATAATATTTTCGCGATTCTTTTACATTCCAGTTTGATGAAAAATCTAGCCTTGCTGACGGGGTTAGTAACAATTTATTGATAACTTAGCAGTGGCTTACTTTTAATCAGTCCATGTATTCAAAACAAAAACGAACTAAGATAATTCATCACGCAAAGAACAATTGAGTAACGTATAATTAAGTAATTAAGTATTTGTATTACTTAATGATTCTTTGCTCAATGAAGTGTTTCTCTTAGTTTGTCGTTGTATGTTTTAAATATTTCTTATTTTATTTGATTTTCGGCTACTTTGGCGTAAAAATGATTGACTGATTGATTGATTGATTGATCGCAATGTTCGTATTTCCAAGTTTTATTGCCTATTGTGAATTACGTTGTTACGTATTTATAGGCCTATACACAATCTGCTGCGACGAAATTAAAAAAGATGATACCAGATATAGTCGAGCGTGAGATAACTGCCAATGAACCGTGATATGTGATATTTTTTGACTTCCTGCGCTCCCGCAGAGAATCTGTCGATTCTGACCTTTGGCAAATGTAAGTAGAAGCTTGTTTTGACTGGCGCACTCGACTCCGTTACACTCTTATCTACGCTGTTGTACGCCAAGTATGAACGAGCGCTCATGTGGGC
>Ga0056116_1001079_pt1 | contig 10293 bp, 8 predicted proteins | sample WorMetOlspDAHAB2_FD_67352 | JGI IMG/M metagenome (GOLD analysis project Ga0056116, IMG submission 67352) | Marine gutless worms symbiont microbial communities from Max Planck institute for Marine Microbiology, Germany - Olavius sp. DAHAB.2 ...
ATATAAAACAGTGTTACTAAAACAAAGTGAAAGACAGCACACTGCTGTTCCTCTGGAAAGACTTTTAGGATCAATGTTCCCTTTTACTTGGACTTTTGCAATACTGTTGCACCAGTGCACCAGGTACCTGCACAGCTCTAAGCTTGTAACCAGAAATTACAGAATGTGCTGTTGTTTTAAATAGTACAAAATGTGAAAATATCAATTTATACATATATGGATTTGTTGATGAAACATTTAAATAGTTTAACTTTTGATAAAGGCTTCATTAACATCAATAGGATATTGTTATCTGTTCACTGAAGCCTAGGAATGTGTTATGATGGTAAATTTATAACTGCTTATCTGTAGCTATAACCATTTGTCGCTAAAATGCATGATTGATCACATGGTACATTTCCAGTTTGAGGCTCAGTGAGCTAAATGTGCCTTACTTGTTTTGTTTGTTTTAAAGGATGGAAAACTGAGTGAAGCTATTGATATACTGATGTCTTTGGAAAAGCTCACAAGAGCAGTAAGTAACTTCTGCACTTTCATGATGTAGGGAATATGTTTACAGTCTTTTTCCAAGATTGCTCTTCAGTACGAGAAACAAATTCTGTATTTTGAATTTTTGTGGAACATACACAGCAAATAGAGATATATTGGCAATATTATCTCAGCCCACTTTCCACTGCAGACAATTGCAGTTCAGTTGTAATTAATTGCATTTTAGTTGAGGAATTGTCGTTGTAAATGAAAGAAAAACGTCTAATGGTGTCTCTCGTGTAGAGAACGGACGATATGGGCATGCACCGATGCGATCCGGAGTTAAAGAGTTTTCGAGTATACACAAAGGCCGATACCGATACAAGTACTCCTTGTGTCATGGTGTCCCAGCCACTTATATCATTAGACTAGGCATGTCGCTTAGAGAATGCAGCTAATATGCAATGGGTGGCACACTCCATCCGAGGCTAAAATGCAGACCATTCGCAACAAAACAACTTGCTCGCTCTGTCAGTTTTAAGACTGGTTAATTCGCAGAAATGTTAGTGATTGACAGTTGAGACTGTTGTTATTAGTTTGTACTGGTGGAGGGGGTGCAACGTCATCTGTCGCTGGTGGCCAAGACCCAGTACTGCACCAGCCGTCTTGGTGTCACAGGGAGGCTGGTGTAAAGTTACTGTGTCCTTCCTCCTCCCGCCCCTCACATCCCCTCCCATATCGTGGATGATCAAATGGCGCGCAGTGGGTGACGGGGCACAGATGCCCTTTGATCGTCCTGTGTAATGTTACCCGTTAACAGCTGCCAAACCTGCAGTGATGCACGTAATATCAGGTTTTTCCTGATATAAAAGTAGCTGATACGATTTGATAGGATACACGCAGTGTCGGTTCAGATACAATAACGATTCGATGATCGTCTGTTCTTTACTCTCATATATGGCACACAGTAGACCTCAGTTATTTCTGTGAATCGTATTATATTGGTGACGGTAGTTCATCATTGGTCATTTGCTTTGACCACTTTTGACAGTGTTGAATCTGTTGTAATTGTATTTGGATTTGTTCAGTTGTAATTATTGAATTTGACTCATTTGAAGCATGTGAGTGTAACTACAATTTTTCAGACCAGATGCGATTATTGTCACCTTGCAGTTTTGCAGTTTTATTGCTGTGTGTGCATTTGATTGGTTTGGCTTATAATTGTCCACCAGTCACTTAAGAACTACATTGTCATATATTGTCGTGAGCATTGTCCCCTGTCATATTACAGCACTGTTTATGTGTTATTAATTACATTATTCAAAAACTGTTCATTTTTTCAAACTTGCAACATAATGATGCCGTAGAATTTAGAATTTTGATTGATTGAAAATTTCGTGTGAGTTTAATCTTTCAATATGAGCTGCACATTAATTCTGCTTTACACTGTTTTGCTACACTGATTATACGGGTTTCCATTTCTGTGCAATATAATTGTGTTAGCAGGAATAGCCAAGTTCTAAGTCATTGCTGCCTTCTCAGTAATATTGTTGCCACGTTCTGTTGTGGATAACGTCAGTAACTCATATTCTTAGCTACTGCTATGAATTATATTATAGGTCATAGTAATGTGATTTTCAGTACTTAGAATTCGATTTTTACATCAAACTGTAACACTGTCAGGTGGCTTGGGGTTTTTTCCATCATTCTGTCGCTGTCATGCAAATCAATGAGCCTTAGCTCTGTTGATACGTGCAGTTTTTACTGTTAGTGAAAGAATAGAGTCAGTTGTGCAAATGTTAAGTTTTTGTCCTCGTGGAACTGTCAATGAAAGCACTGTATTTGCAGGGTGCTGATGCCATTTCAACCGGTCGCATATTAGAGACCATTGTACGCATGTGTTTTGAAGCTGGTCGATACGATCTTTTGAACGAGAATGTTATCCAGCTGACAAAGAAACGTGGACAGCTTAAGCAGGTATTGTCTTCACCGCATTATGCTGTTGTTGAGACATACTGATATAGAAATTTCTATTTGTGTGGTGCTTAGTCTCTCCATGCTTCCCTTTGTGATACAACTTTTCATGGCATATCATATACAATTTGTCTGTCGATAGCTGAGGCAACTTATGTTCTGCTTCATTTCTGTGTTATGTAGTGTACTTGCTGTCTGCTGTTGTTCTGCAGGCTGTTACAAAGATGGTCCAGCAGTCGTTTAGCTACATTGACCAGATCGGTGATTTGGATGTGAAACTGAAACTAATCGATACGCTACGCACAGTTACCGCTGGAAAAGTCAGTAGTCGCGCACTCGTACTGAGTACACTGTGCTCTGTGTTTTGCGAAATGAATGAGCCATGTTTTTTGCTATGCTGTAGAGAACACGTGATGAGGAAATGGTCTTTTGAAGGATGGTGTGGACAAGAATGGCATCGATATGAATATGATGTTAAATATGAATAATATCGGAGTTGGTGCAGGATGCAGCGAAATGAATGAATGGCAGTGGTAACTCTTGTTTAGGATCAGAAATCACTCAAACACTTGTTTTGTTTACACAAGTTGTCAGCATCCTCTCACAAACATCATGATTTTTTTATTAAGTTAGTGAATAAGTTCTGTTACTTAAGTTTGTCACAAAGAGTGATGACAGACATGGATGTAACAGTTGTAGCAACTTGGATTTGCACTCAATGAAGCAAGTTTCCACCCCAAGCACAGGTCTTCTACTATAGAACATAATGTAATTTTACAGCATTGCTGTTGAACACTGTACTGTTGAGACAGTGTACAGTGTATGTGTGTGATAATGAAGTTTGGCTAGTGAAACCAAACATTTATGATGGTGGTTGGTTGGAAGTAATGATAGTGACAGTTAGTGAATTAGTACTTTGATTGAGTGTATTTGGCTGATCCTAGATAGAGGCTGAATTCATGTCTACAGATGACAGTCACAAACAAAAAGGCTGTAATGTTAACCATAGTAACCCACAGAAATAAAAAAGACAGCTGTACCATATGATGCCAGCATTTTGTATTAAATTTGCTGCTATTGTCGTTTTCCTCAGAAAAAGGCTGTGGATCGATAGAATGTAGATTTAGTGTTATTAAGAACTCCATCTGTGTGTGATCAGAAGTGGCACTTGTTTGAATTAGACGTGGTACTAGTTTACTAGTGGCATTATCAGTGTTGCTGTGCTGTCTGTGGCTGAATGATAACATGTTGCAGTTGATTGATTGGCGTTGTTTGTGTCTCGTTCAGCACTGACTGCTTTTGCAGATTTATGTGGAGGTCGAAAGGGCACGACTCAGCCGCATTTTGGCCGAGATATTCGAAGGCCAGGGAAAAGTGTCAGAGGCTGCTACTGTACTACAGGAGCTTCAGGTCAGCCTGTTCTTACGTACCTGTTACTAATTACTACTGTTGCCCGTTCTTTCATTGCTCAGAGCTGGCCATTTTTCCCAGTGAGCAGTTCAGGACTCTGTCCATACATTTTTAAGCAATAAATTAATCAAATGAGTGGAATGACTATGGCATTATCAATAGAAAAATTCACAAATGCACTTTCCACACTAGCAGTGGCATGTCTACTCTTGCTACATAGTCTGATGGTTTGCAGAATCACAGATATCGCAATTGTTTTGTTGTGTGTGTACATTTGGTTACCATTGCTTGTCTGATAGTAGTCTCATACAATTTGTCATTCGTCTGTTGTCATTCTGAATATCGCTATAGATGAAGAATTAAGCCATAAAGAAAAATGAGAATTTGCGATAATGCTTGCAACAACTGAAGCATATAAACATGTCGTTAAACAGCAAAATTGATTCAATACAGTTAACATTCAAAATCACAAATGCTTCTATGTGTGCATAGAGAGTGTTGTTAAGTTTTAATCGAAAATTTTCACAATTTTTTTTTGCAGTTTTTTGTTTGTCAGCAGGTGGAGACGTTTGGATCGATGGAGAAGAAGGAAAAGGTTGAGTTCATATTGGAACAGATGCGGTTGTGCTTGGCCAAGAAAGACTTCGTCCGAACTCAGATCATCAGCAAGAAAATCAGCACCAAATATTTCGAAGATGTTGATGCTCACGTCAGTCATTACGATATGATTTTTGTTCTGTCGTTACTGTACATTTCATGTAATCACAAATGAGAGTTAATGAAATGCTAAGTGTGTGTTGAAATCTGAGAACACATCAGTTGTGTTTGCATTTCTGAAACTCTAACAGGTTTGTTCAGAGTTTTTGTACAAAGTTTATTGTAGAGTTTCTATGTTACTGTTTACATATGACAGTTAAACTTAGAATTGAATTTCATATTTGGTTGCTTTATGCGATATTCAGTGGTACGAGATTGTCCTCTTTGACCATGTACTATTTCATTTTCATGTCTGCTCCTATTTGATAAAATATATGAAGAAAAATTATGTTCCAAGTTAAAGTGCATGTTTTGTTTTGCTTACATTCCCTTGTTGTCTTACGATTTTCATTTTTTAAATTAGTTTTTAACAGCAATACATTCTATGATAACATCAAACACTCATCAATTTTTGTCAAAATATAGTGAAAGAATGCTGCTTCATGACTGCTTTTGACTCGTATGCAGTGCATACAGTGACATTTGAGTAGGATATCAGATTTAATTTAAAATGAAGCAACACATGTTGATTTATGAGTGTTATACTACTGTTTGCATTCACTGTTGAATTAGTGATTTTTGATTGTTTCGACTACCGCTGATGTTACTTTGGCTGTGGCTTTGGAATTTTGATCTTACTTACATTCTTGCTTACTTACTTACCTTCTGATAACTAATGCCACCAACAGTTGTACAATGACATTAATTTAAAAAAATTATTTTCGACTTTAGTTGAAGATTTTTGCATTTGCACTCATGGTGGTTTTTCTGATGTAGATGCTGAAGCTGAAGTATTATCGTTTGATGATTGAGTTGGACCTGCATGACAGTGCCTATCTGGCGGTGTGTAAACACTACATGGCGATCTACAATACGCCGATGATTAGCGACGATGAACGTGGTCGCAATGAAGTATGTTCTGTTTGTTTTCTGCTACACAACAGTGTGATGGATATTGTTTCAAAGTCTGTAATAAAGCTATGAGAAAAAGTTTAAGGCTGCACTTATCACTCAGGCACTGTAGTTATAGTGGAATGCTTCACCACTGATAGGGAGCCATATGCGAGTTATTGAAAATAGTGTTGACATAGCAGTAGTAGGCGGGGTCACTAACAAGGTGAAGTAGCAGGATGATAGCTGTCTGTTTGACCACTGTGTCTGTAGGAACATGACTTCACTGTACTTCTGACTTCCAACCACTATAAGCCACTTAGCTATAGGAGAGTGATGGCCATTGTTGTGTATAGAGTGTGCAGTGTGGCTAGTTAACCAAAAGATGAGTGCACAAAGACTCCTCTGTTGTTCTCAAGCTGTATTGCTGTTTACCGATCCAAATGCCTATTATTGTACTGTTAATTGTTGATATTAGGTGTCGTGAATCGGTGAGTAACTGTCGCATTTTACAATTTTTACAGTGTGAAACGTTGGTTGGATTGTTGTGATTTAATGGCACTTTCAGCACAATTGGGCGATAATGCTGTGCCTAAATCCACATGAAAACTGACCGCCTTTGCACAGTTGTACATTGGCTAGTTGTGACGTGTGTCAAGGCGTTGTCACATGTGGTGATGTATCTTGTACATTGGCTAGTTGTGACGTGTGTCAAGGCGTTGTCACATGTGGTGATGTATCTTGTACTTGCACCGTTTGACAACGAACAGTCTGACCTTGTTCACCGTGTTAATGACGACATTGTCCTGGAGCAGCTTCCCATCTACCGGTATCACATGCGTAATAATTTGATTTAATAACAGTCATTTTTATTAATATCTTTATGATCTAATAATTTTATTTCTATGCAAGCGACGTAAACTTCGACTGAAGATTTTTGTGTAAGTTGCGTTCTGCTACATTCTCCATTGTATACATAAACTGTTAACACACATGAGAGTTTTGCCGTATCTTAACATATGAACAATAGCAAACAAACAGTAGTTGCTGAACTTTTTGTCAGATTGAGCATGGAGGAATGTTGCTTATATGTGTTTATGTATGTACTTGGTCATTTAGGTCATTACTAATTTGTATTGGCACATGTTTAACACATAATTTGGCGGCATTGGATTGCGGTTGGTTGTTCTTATCTGTGCAGGGATCTTCTGAAGTTGTTCATCACTGCTGAGATCATGCGATGGAGCGACGTGTGTGCGACATATGAACAGGAATTGCGATCTGGAAGTGGAGCGAGTGTGTTTAGTTCGGACTCGGAAAATGGAAACAAACATTGGGCTGATCTGAAAATACGTGCCGTGGAACATGTATGTAAACTTGAAATTACTGTTTCTGTTAACTCTGTGATCAGTTTGTGTCTATTAAAATGGCACAAAAAATGTTCATGGTGTTGGTAACATTTTGAGGATGCAGTTGTTATGTATCTGCACTGGGTTCTATACTTTTTGTGAGAGGATTTCGAACTGATTTGAGTTAAACCAATGTAATGATTGTAATGTGTTGTAAAATGAACAGTGGGGAAAATTCCTCACGAGTTAATGATAACAGTGCTGGTAGAAACACAGTGCACTGAGTACCAGAACAGGCTACATAGCTAATGGAATGTGCAAGTGGCCAGAAACGAAACCCGCTTGTTTGTTTGCAGTTGGTGTCCGTAGTCAGCTATCATGAAAAGTATTGCAGCAGATGAATACGTCATTTGGATTCATTATTTGGATAATAAGATCTACATATGCTTCACCGAATTTGCACACATCACTGTCAACATTGAATTGATGCTTTTTAGCTGCGACTATCATGGGCAGATGCAGAGAGCCAATGTTGCATTTTGCGCTTGTTCACTTGTGGCCATACAGGTGTACAGACACAATTATTGTTAGCATGGATGTCGACCTGTTTCACAGTGACAGTCATCGTCTTATGACGCTAAACTTAGTGGCCATCTATTGGCAGCAGAAGATAATGCCAACTGTTTTGTTCGTAAGCAACACCATCATATTTGCCCACTCATGAGTACTTCATATTTTCCATGATTTTGTTTGCAGAACATGCGAGTTATGTCAAAGTATTACACGCGAATTCGCATGAGTCGTATGTCGGAGCTGCTTGATTTGACAGAAGATGTACGTGCTTATCTTTTACATTTGTTCTTTATTGAATAACGTAACATCGTGCCGCACTTGTAAATTCACAAGTTGCGAGATAATTGTCTGTTCTGCTGCGATTTTACTCATTGTCGTATCATTTTGATGTAAACATCTCATGCCATAAACAAGTGCTTGAAGTTTTTCATGGAGTTAAGAGTTATTTTGTCTATTAATGCTCTCATATTTTATAACAAAAGCTCCTCTGGTCACTTGTACTTGATTGTCAGTACTAGTGATATCCCATGGCATCATGGAGTGGAGTATGTGCAGCTACATGTATTGTGCCATTTTTCATTCAGTCATGCAGTGTGCATGAATGGTTAAAATGCTGTTCTTACTTTTCACCCCTAACTGCCCCCATCATTTTCGCACACTGACTTGTTCTCTGTGTATTTGTTCAACTTTGTTGCTTAAGCACTGCAGACTGTGTGCACGAGTTCTTTTTGCATGAATATTCTGATTGATTCCAATTAAGCATTTATGTAACTGTGAGTTGCACTGAAATGAATATCCACTTTCTAGCTGTTCTTTGCCAAGCCCATTATTATTTGTCTTTATATCTATTTTAGAGCTTACTTATCTGATCTCTGTCATCGACCCATGAGCTAGACCATCCCTGTGCTTCACTTTTCAGCAACCTTTTGTTTAGATTGAGCCTTGACTGAGTTGACTGCCACTTTTAGCCGAAGGTACACAGGTACACACTAGTCATCATCATCATAGCATTCGCTTCTGTGGACCACAGTCTACTTTGTATACAGCAGCACTAACTTGGCATGTACAGTGTAGGACTTGTGGTTGCTGGATGCTGGTCCAAGAGCATGGAACAGTTTTCTGGATTTTGTCGATATTCGCAACATCACTGAAGCTGTTTTCGTGTACTTGTCTAAACGTTTTCGTTTGCTTGATGCTAGTGTATTTAACGCATTAAAGCATTCAACTGCTTGTGGTGCTATACAAATTGTGGTTGACATTGCCAACCCATTATCAATGCGTTTCAGTCAGTAATGTGCCACTAGCAGCGGACCATTGTGACTTGGTGGCTTGTGAAATGCTGAGTCAAATCTGTTAAAAAGTGATGCATTGTAGAACTGAAGCAGTGGCCATATCGCCCCGTGTGGTACCCGGGATTGGTAGAATATATAGGGGCCACCTCGTTTCCTGACACGAGTGTCGTAAGAGGCGACTAATTCAGGGTTAGCGTTTTGTGTTTATTGCATTAGGTTTATTAAGTTTATTGAGTTGTGCTGAGTTGTGTACTTTTCTGTGTCCTTTGGTTTTGTTTACTCTCGTGATATCTTTTGGGTCGAAGGGCTTCCCCTCCAAAAACCAGATTGAAGAGTCATTTATTGTAGAGGTTAATTGTATGTCTCCCCAACGTTTAACATTGTAAACTAAAACACTTTTAACTGCAACATACTTATCAAAACACGATGCCCCAGGCCACCATGTTTGCCGAGTGGTGTGACCCGTGTCGGAGGTTGAAGGGATCCTGGCTATTGAGGACAAGACTCGAATTGAGGTTTATGAGTCTTGCGCAACACATAGCTTTGGCCCCTAGATCTGCTAGATGGGAGCGTGGTGTGGCCCACACCAACAAAACGATATGCGCAATATCATCGGCTGGTCATGTCTTCAAAAGGGTTCTCCGGAGGTCTCAAAGGAACCCTAGAAAGGGTTCCTCTGAGGTTCCTCCGAGTGACCCTTACATGGCTCACGGGTCAATCAAACGGTGGGAAGGAAAGCAGAAATGCTTCTTCTTCCCATTGCGCGAGTATAACCCTAGCATACCCCTATACCTATACACCTGGGCTCAGCCCGTGTCTTTGGTATCCCTTGTTGGAGTCCGCTGCGGCTGGGGGATGCTAGGGTCGAATCTTTCGCACACAATTATGAGTTCGCCAGAAACCAAAAAAACAAAAACAAATGATACAACTCAACCAAAATATCTGATTACCATTTCAACTAATAGTCAAAAACCACTCGGATCTCTCAACCTGTTTAAATTAGCACGACTACTAGATTCAGCAGCTGGTAGTAAACTGGCAAATGTTACACGTCTTTCTAGTGGATATTTTCTGCTAGAAACAAGCTCATCAAAGCAATCAGCACAATTACAGAAAATGGAACTTCTGGGAGATATCCCAGTTCACATCTATCCCCAGAAATCTATGAATTTCACAAAAGGAGTTACTAAAACTTCTGACCTCAAGGACATGTCTCAACAAGAAATCATTGCTAACATGCACTCTTAAGATGTCATTGACTGTAAACGTATCTCGTTTGTTCATGACTCTAAAACAATTGACACAAATACATACATACATTTCAATCGTCTCCAGCTTTCGTCTACAGTTTATCTCGGATATCTTCGCGTGAGAGTGGAGCAGTACATACCTCGTCCACTCAGATGTACTAAATGTCGAAAGTTTGGTCATCATCATTCTCAATGTTGCGGTACAGTCTTTGTCTGCTACAGATGCAGCGTTTCTCATTCACAAGAAACTTCATGTGCTTTGGACGCTCCCGTAAAATGTGTCAATTGTTCTGGAGATCATCCATCTTCATCTAAACAATGCCCTAAATA
>Ga0056116_1001081_pt1 | contig 10291 bp, 7 predicted proteins | sample WorMetOlspDAHAB2_FD_67352 | JGI IMG/M metagenome (GOLD analysis project Ga0056116, IMG submission 67352) | Marine gutless worms symbiont microbial communities from Max Planck institute for Marine Microbiology, Germany - Olavius sp. DAHAB.2 ...
CGTAACTTTGTACGTTCATACACATTTTCAAAAACTTAAGATGCAGTACGCGGGCACTGGCAGCCCCACAAACTCACTTCCTCCTGGGTACGCCTGTGAGGTTGACAGTAAGATACAAAAATGTTGTTTGGTGAACTGTGCGGTATCCTGTTGTTTATATTGTGAAAGTGAATATCAAGTCATATACAATGATGAAATAAAAACTTCTTGAACAGAAGAACAATTGAAACATAGCTTACTTGGCTGCGCAATAGTCAATGATGTAGTTCTCGCAATCGAACTAAGTCTTGGTCTCGAGCACAAAAAATAATGTTGTGGTCTTGGCAAAAAGTCTTGAAAACTTTCGAGACTTTTATGGTTTAGGGCTTTAGGCCAATAAGATGATAGTTGGTACTAAGAATAATAGTTTGGGACGTTCGTGTTAAAATAAAGCCTTAACTTGTTGCATTTAATGCATTTTACAGACTCCTGAGCTAGTTTAAATTAGGCCTACTGTCTTTATTTAGCCTACACTGTGTAAATGGCGTTTCTCTTGGCATCGGCCAGTAGTAGCCTGTAGCATCTGGATTCCCCATTGAAGTGTCAGTTACTTTTCTGTTTGCATTAGTAAAGGTTCATCTGCCATGGTAGACAACGTGGTTTATGATAGAAAGAAGCGTGCCAGAATGCGTCAAAATAGGCTGTTTACAAAAAAATTCTGACCCCACTGCCCTCGGTTCGCCCTCTACCCATTCAAAAATCCTAGGTACGCCACTGTTGTGCCCCTGTACTCAAAATGGAAAGTCGGCGCCTCTGCATCTGTGTGTCGTGTCACTTTGTGTGTATACTGTTGGGTTCATTTTGTGACCATTGCAAAAATGTATGGTAGGCTATAACCTGTTCAGTGGTCGTCCGAGTAAAGTCGTGCCTTGGTCTTAACTAAAAAGTCTTGGTCTTGGTCTGGACAAAAACGTCTTATTTACATCACTTAAAATAGTGTTACTGTAATAATTCTGCTTAGCACTCACCAGAAGACCCCAGAGACAGAAAGGGAGGGCGCTTAAGCTAGCATACCACTGACCCTGACCGTTCACCACTATTGCCGATGTCCCTGATCAACATGCACTGCGTTCTGCCGGAGTCAATCGTCTGGTTGTGCCTCCAGTTAGACTGACCACTGTCGGTAGCCGAGCTTTTCCGGTTGCGGCCACTCAAATCTGGAACTCTCTACCGGAACACATCGTCTCAGCTTCCATGCTGCGGTCCTTCAGGCGTCACTTGCAATCGTTTTTACTACAACAATCTTTCTGACTATAGCACTTTAGTTGACCTTGTAGTGATTTCGGTTACTTAGGCCACTTTAAAAAAAATCATCGATTGATTGATTGATTGCCCACCCCGACCACTTAGTAAGCCGTTAGCCATTCTAACTTGTTGTTTTTCGCCATTCGGATCTTTACTACTGGCGGCGAACCGTCAAATGAAACAATTTAGAAGGTATTCAACGAGTAGTCATCAGCATGCATCATCATTTATTTTTGCTCACAAAACTTCGACTTCATTTCAAATAAACAGGTACAATAAGCAGGGCACACAAAGCTGTTGAGCTCTTACAGCTGCCCATCAAAATGACGTAAAGCATGCGGGTACGTACAAATACAATAAAATAAAAAATGGAAATATTAAAATATTGCAAAAGCACACGTAAAAAGAGAATGTGCGCGAGTGGAATTTAACTGTGCCCCACCAGACAGTTTAGGTCATTCGGGAGGCGGTTTTTGCAGTCAGTCACTTGACTTGAATGACGCTGGCAAAAATAAATAAGACGAAAAAATACACCACTCCATATGCAGTGAACCCGAACAACTAAAGCTACGGTACTCTGGATCTGCCGCCACTTACGACACTCGGCCGGGAAACGAGGTGCACTCATTCTACAGCTACCGCGAACCCACACGGGACAAAAATTTAAAAGGCCAACCTATGGTAACGCGGCAGCAGTCAGTACCATAGATATCTTGGTCAGTACAAGGGTGCAGCAAGTGGCAGAATGACAATGAAAACGGAAAGCAGTGGAAACGTACGGCGCAATAACATTGTCTCGTGTAAATTTCTCTGGAAACGTCGGACATGTGACAATATTTAGTCAAATGCTTACTATTGCATGCTCTTTAGTAGTAAGGTCAGGATTACATTTAGTGTCTTCTTGGTCAGTGGCTATGCACAGAAATTATGGATGCCGTTGCATGCCTATACGTGAGTTGGCGCAAATTCAGCGCAGTAATGGCCTTTGGTGGCACAACATTTTTTCGTTTGTGACAATTACAACCTAAACTAGCACAAATATGTGTACATAATAACAACTTGCCAACCAGACACAAAATCTAATCCTAACCCTAATACTAAACAGCACGCAATAGTAAATATTCAACTAAGTATAGTCACATGTCCAACGTATCCAGATAAATTCATGCGAGACATGTTGTTGCACCATCTGTACTACTATAGGTTGTAATTGTCACACTGCTTGGCAATGCCAGAATATTCAATCCAACTTGGATATAATTGGCTTTATCGGTATTATGAGACAATTTAAACGCAAACAGAAAAAGAATAGCTGTCTGCAGTGACACACTGAAAAAGTAAGCTAGGCCTATTTGCTGGAAGTCTTAAAACATTCGCTAAAGCATATCCTAATCACGACCTCTAAACTGACGTGCGAGACAGGCGCTATGGAGCTTAATCTGAGCTTAAAGGATTGCCCGTGGGCTGCATATTTGCCGTGGGCCGCATATCACTCGTCTTTTTGATATGCGGTACTGAGTGTAATGTTAAAACATGGGCACAACAGACCTACAGAAAGTAAGACAATACCGAATTATCAATAAATCATATTAAAATGCATTAAAGCCAGTTGATGATATTAGAGTTTTCGTTGGTATAAAGTGTCAAACGAGTAGGCTTACTATATAATAACATTAACAATTGGAATTAAGTATTCAATGTGCGACGTCAACATAGCTGTAACATGCATTATTAGGTAAATGATGTTAGCGCTCTGTGCTCCCTCTTGCACCAGTTTGCCTTTGCAAGTTATAAATTCCAGTCTTTTAGATGGATCATGGAAATTCATGTAAAATCTTTCTTTACTTCCACCTTTCTTTTTCAGGATTACATTTTTTACATACATTTATTTTTCCACTGTCAAAGTTTGAAGCACAGTAATTGATAGTCACAGATTATTCACACACAGAATATTTAAACCAATGATAATATTCTTGTCCTTCTTTACACTCGAATCTAATGAAAATATCTATCTCAATGACGGGTTTTTAATACGATGTAATGGCAATTTGGAAGTGGCTTATTTTTGGGACCACCCTGCAGACACGATCCTCCCCCCATCATAGTTCGGTCCTCGCTCTAAAGCTCAGTCTGTCTTGTGTTTTGCCTTGCGATTCGTCCATCAAAAACTCCAACAAATTGTTGACTTCATGTCGTCCCTAAAATCATAAAAACACTAGCACTAATCTGGATCAAGAACGACTACACTATACGGTAAAATATCGGCATAGTAGAATATAATATGCTGATGGTGAGCACAAATGGTGAACGAAAGCAATTATCTATCCTGAAATTTTTTGCTCTCTTAGGGGAACTCCCTACAAATTTGACGGCCAATTTTTCATGGCCATTTTCAAGTAAACTGGTGCTACCATACGGGTTCATTCCCAAGCTCATAATGTATCAGCTAGTTTCAATGCACAAGCTACAAGCAAAAATGATGTGGAAAAATGCTATAGACGCTTTCGACAATTAGAGAAAAGTCTGCTGAAATGTCTCACCTCGTACAGCTTAGGCTCAGATTTTGACCCGATCGGAGCAAAATAAACTGTCGGAAATCTGAAAAATCGAAAAAAGACTTAACGTTTGATTGATGTTATGCATTAAAACAGCAATATATGTTAAGAACACACAGAATAAAAACAAATTACAAAACTTATCGCACACGTCAAGCTGAGTATGAAGATCACATGGACCAAATCACACTCGTCGTTCTTTGCATGGACAACGCAGTCTGGAGACACCATCCTGGATATTTATTCCCCGGCCCGGTATTCATGGTATTCATGGAAACCACTTGGCAAGAAGCTTTCTTGGGTTTCTGCGCCCAATCTGAAGGACCGTGCCCGCGCTCATGATCAAAATCAACCGCATTCGCGATGACTAACCTTGGCAGCCGTGATGCGTACGTATATACCAGGCCCGTATCTAGGGGGTCTTGGGGGTTCTGAAGACCCCCCCCCCCTAATTTCCAAAAGTTCACAAATCTCGAGGCAGTAATTCATTCCGTTCTTCAACTATCCCTTATTGTCCAAAGAAAACAGTGGTAGTTTGTTGATTTATTTCAATTTCTTTCGTTGCTATTACAACAATTCTCTTGGCGACCCCCTCCCAGATCCTCCCCAAACACGGCCCACGGCCGTGTGTCGGGGCGCAAGCGCTCCGGATGTTGAGACCTCCCCGCATTAAGAACCCCCCTCGAATATGGGCTGGCTACGGGCCTGACAGCATAGCAATACTCCACACTGTACGCTACTGTTCTTTGCACAAACGGCACAATCACAATACAGACATCTTAACGGTGCACAGTTGACGGTTGCCACTCTCCAGACAGAAAAAAATTTCCGACTTTCCCGGACTTTTAGAGACGAAATTGCAGGCAATATTGAACAAATGTGAATTTTTAATCCAAAATTTCGCGAAAAACACGTATGAAAAATGAATTACAGTACAAATAGAGCACAGGTAAGTTATTTTGTTGAGCTGTCGCAAATCCCTGACTACACAAATTCCCTGGCCGACTTCAGGCCTTTTCCCTGACTTTAGCCCAATTCTCTGACATTTCCAGGTTTCCAGAAATTCCAGAAATGTGGTAATCCTGACTCTTATGCTCACTCATCGATGGAGGGATTTTCTACGTGGAAGTTTTAGTTGCTCTTTTCAATACACAAACGCATGCAATAACGTGAAGTCTTACTCGGTAATTTGATAAAGTTCAGGTACATGTTCAGCAGATGCATCCATCTTGGCAATCACCACGCTGTCTTCGTCTTTCAACTGCAAAAGACAGAAAGAATAAATTTAATGTATATATACGAGTCATAATTGATTGATTGGGGTTTAACGGCACTTTCAGCACAAATAGGCTATATCATGCCTTTGATAAGTACGTTGCAGTTAAAAAAGTGATGTTAATGAGAAAGTTGACAATGCTGCGTGTTGGAAATGCATACAATAAACATTACAATAAATGACTCTTCATTCTGCTCTCTGTAGGTGAAACCCTTCGCCATGAAAGATATCACAAGAGTAAATCTTCCAAGCCAATCACTTGGCTAACATACTAACAAACAAAACCAAACTACACAGAAAAATACACAACTCAATAAACCTACACAACTAAACACAATAAACATAATAAACAAACAGCAAAAAAATTCTGCAAGTGAGTAGAGTTTAACTATAGCCCCACTGATGAGATACAGTATAAGTCACTTAGGCCACAGTCATGACTCCTGACAGACAATCGCTTGACTGTTCGGGTCAGTATTGTACACCAATCGAAAAAGATGTTCTTCATTTTTCGAAAAGTACAGAGGCCGACTTTACATATAACTCTAACCACCTTTTTAGTACGCCTATTCTGAGATAGGGGAGAGCGCTCCACTGCTACGGGCTTCCCACGAGCCTGCACGCGTCAAAATCCAACTACTGCACAGACATAAATTTGGTTTTGATCAGTATAAAACGTTGATTAACATGGAAGATTAGCCTACAGAAAGTTAACGTCCAATGCAATGTTACAATTCCTCTCTATCCCCTCCGTGTACGTCCGTGCTAATGATGCTGAATTACGTAATTTAACCACAAGGCTACGTGTTTAGCGTAACTGATAACCGTCATGAAATAGGCAGTTACATAAAAAGTATGTAACGTGAAAACTGAATACAAATGAATACAAATGCAAAACAAAAATCTTGGTCACGACGCAAAAACCGCTGCTTAACAGAAACGACAAACGATACGTGACCGGGACGCACCTTTCGCGCCAGCTCCTCGTATATCGGCATCAGTCGCGTGCAGTGTTCTGAAGACGCAGCATAGAAATAAACCAACACATCCACGGTCGGATTGTTCACGATGTCGTCGAATGTTTCGGCAACGACAGTCTGCGCCAACAATACGGCTACACGCTACTCGAGTGAGAAACACCACGCAAAAGTTTCATTTAAATTGCACGACGCTTGTGCTTACAGGGTGGCCCCAAAAAAGCAAGCCACTACCAACCTATCAACAGATCGTATTTAAACACGTCGACGAGGCTAGATTTTTCCCATCAAATTTGAGCGTAGAACGCGTATTAAATACTCTATCCGTACGTTAATAAGTGACGTCGTGAACTACTGTGCTGTAACGCTGTGATACCGGTAAAATAAATATATATAATAAAACAGAATCTTAAATGAAAACCAGAAAAGAGAAAGGATGGGGACAAAAGAAGTGCGTACATGAATGTCCGTCTAAGTACGCTCTAAGAGTAACAGCCTGCTAAAGCGATCTCATGCAAGAGGGAGCACTGACATCATATACGCTTATTTGACCCACTTTGCAGCTTTGCGGCTCACACACAGGAATTGACGCCACATATTAGGTCATGCACAGAATATTTAATACCAACTGATAATATTATAGCGCTTGTTTGAAACTGAAATTCGACGAAAGCAATCTAACGTCACTGTTAGGCTTTTATGCTATATGATTTATTGATAATTTTGTAGTGGTTTACTTTCTTGGAGCAAGATGGCTAAGTTGTAACGGCCTTGCAAAACAGCATAATGCAAAAAATGCAAGAACGCTATAAAGGAAGTATGCATGGCTCATCTTATCACGTCATCAAAAATACGAACCTTCAGAAAGCTCGTCTTTCGGTCAGACTTTGCTTTGTTCTCAATTGTCAAAGTTCCATTCAATAGCAGCCTCACAAACGTTTCCAGACCTTCAATGCTGAAAATTTCACACAACTGTCAATCCATACAACACGATCAACTCATTTGGACGAGCATGGCCAACTCAGCCTGCTATCCCTCCGGGGTCAGTAAATGAGTAATCCATGAAACTGCATGGATTATGGGGCTGGAGACCATTATACCGCACACTGCGGCTGCATATGGCTGCATGGCCGAAGTGTCCAAACTCCGTGTGTGGGCATGGGCTGCGACCTAGGCTGAACACGGGATCCTGTCTGTGACGCACAGCGCCGCTGCAGTCTAGTTCACTATATAGCCTAAGTGTTAATTTTATCTTACCTTACTAAGTTGACAACGGGTGCAAAATACCAATGTGTTGGATACTCCTAGTCAATAGAGCCAATAATCACTAAGAGTATATTATAAATTGGCAGTCTTCACCATCCACTTTTTTGTTACAGTATTAATTTTTGGTCACAGGGAATGAGCATTATTACAGAGTGTAATAGTATATATTTCAAAGTGAGACGCATATGCCGGCGAGTCACATGAATGTGAATAGAAACTTGAAACCGATTTGCAACACTTACGAAAATTCGTCGCCCATCGCAAACGCTTTGCCAGCTGTGTCGCGACCAATGACTGTCGGCTGAGAAGGATCGGCCGCTACGCCAAGCACCGACAACTCTTGTTCGAATTCTTTACTATCAGAAATAGCAAAACTGACATTGCTGCCATTGAACGTCTGTGCCACTTTCATTATCCTGCAAAACATTAACATATAGGCAAATTACCGCTACTGATCGCTCGGTGGCGTCGTGGTTCAGGCGTTGGACTTGCGATCGGGAGGTCGCGGGTTCAATCCAGCCACTCCTCATTTGAGTGCAGTCCTAGGCAAGTCAGTCATACACATCTGCTGTCACCAAGCAGAATAATTTGACACAGCAGGATAAGCTGGGAGGTAAACAGGCACACCACAGACGGCCCCATATCCATGGTCCTGCAGATTTGACTTGTGGCTTGCCGATGGCCAAATTGTCGGGAGAGATCGGTGCTGGCCTATGGACTCAGTGGAGTGGGATTGACTTTACTTATCTACTTACTGATAATATTTCCAGCAATAATTCCATGAAACAAAGAGGTTACACCTCCACGCCAACACCACCAATGCTGAGGCCCGTGACTTGGCCCAATGAATAATCCCATAACGAATTTCCATTCCTATAGATAGACAGAAAAATGCAGCCTTTACGACCTATATGCGTGGACATCTGTTAACAAAAAAAAACGGAGGTTAACACACGATATGTGTCACTGACTGGTCTTGCACAGTGATTTTAGAAGTTTTCAGCGACAAGTTTTTGGACATTTTTCTATACAGCCAAGCGACCCATTTCTACGCTGTGGCCCCAGCCCACTGGGCATTGTACAAGTGCCCGTATAACAGTCCCACCCCCAAATGATGGCGTCCAGCTAAAATCTGGTAAAGTCAGGGGCAAACCAAAAAATAGATCAAGGGAGGTTCACGAGCAAGGACACAGGGGCAGATAACGTTAAAAGATGTATGCTCAATCACAAATGATCACACAGACAATCTCAATTGCTATGAACAAATCAATAAGAATGCAAACCTGTTGCGCCAGTAATTTGCCGCTTTTGTGTTCTTCAAATAATCAATACTAGAGTAGATCACGACCAAAGGAAACTTAAAGAAAAGTGCTGTGGGCTTTGTTCGGTAACCGACCAGACCAAACCTACAACATATTCAATCAATCGTAATCCAAACCTAATCAATAAGGCACACGAACAAAAGCACTGATACTGCAGTGAAATAAAAACAAATAAGAATTATAAATAAATAAAAATCAAACGTAAAAGTAACTGGTAAGATTTATCTTACCTGAAACTGATAACTAAAAATATAATATGTTTTCAAAATTAATGTATTCTGACTCTAAATGTAAATGTGGCGCATGGCCAGTGCAACGGCACGCCTATGGTTACCTTCCTAGATTCAGAGCATCACCAGTCTTTTGTAGTATCAAGTTATACTGCTCGGTGGAAGACAAAGGTGTGAGTGAGTGGCTTGCTCAGTGCTGTATTCAGTGGTGAGAGTCACAAAGCTGGGACCTGTTGACTGCAAGTCAGTAAGTGGACTCAACTCACACGTTTGACAGAAGCCAGTCGCGCATCCTCAGTGGAGAATAGACGCCTTGGTATTCAATGCGAGACGGTTCCACCTTCCAGTGCATCCGTGGAGACCGGAATATTAGGAAAGTACTGTAAAACACCAACATTTTCATATACAGCCTCCGCAGATATGTCCGAAGCGGTGAAAATGACAACAACTGTCATGGAAATGATAAAGAATGTTACGTTCAAAGTTTTATTTAATGTCTGACTAAGGAAAAACAAGACAATGGGAGAAAAATGGCGAGAACATTAATGCACTCTTAATACTCTCACAGGAATCCATTTGGCGAATCTACTGAACTGCCAAACCGATCACAGTCTGCTAACAAGTTATTATATTACATATATTCTGTCGCCATGCAGTACAATTTGGCACCAGCGTAAACTGAGAGGTAAACAGGCACACCTTGCAACACACCGGCCGCGTGTCCATGGTCTTGCAGCTTCGCCTGGTGTCTGGCTAAATAATATAGCCAAATAAATAAAAACTACTATCTAAACATAGCAGTCCATGAAGTTCTTTCTAAAATGGTTGACATTATTCTAACTTTGCTTACCGTTTTCTCCATTTTGCTACTTTTACTAAAAAAGTGAAACTATTTTATAGTTCGCCCGAAAGTTGACCAGAGAGCTGGCCTACTTAGTCTGCCGCACTTAAAAATTTTTGCCATTGACACGCGCTAATTTTTAAGAAAATTTAAACTGATTTATATAGTGCCAGAGGTGCTGGACAATGTGTGTGAACAACTTGTCCAAAGTCGTTCACACACATTGTCCAGCGCAGTTTACTAGTGTCACATATCTCTATTCTATCATCATAACCAACATTATCACACAATGGCTTACCATTACACCAATCATGTTGTGTTTATTATTGCTTATAATATTTAGTTAAGCAAAGGCAGTACTGACTCTCAGTAGTAATACAATGTGATATACGAACTTCTTATAGCCATAATGCTGGAGAACGTCGTTACTGAACGTGTGAGCAAAGCGAAAATTTTCATTCAGGGTGGATGCAAACATTTCATATCGTTCAGATATCACAGAATCTCTCCTCTCAAAAAATCCTGGAAACAACATCAATA
>Ga0056116_1001082_pt1 | contig 10285 bp, 7 predicted proteins | sample WorMetOlspDAHAB2_FD_67352 | JGI IMG/M metagenome (GOLD analysis project Ga0056116, IMG submission 67352) | Marine gutless worms symbiont microbial communities from Max Planck institute for Marine Microbiology, Germany - Olavius sp. DAHAB.2 ...
ACCCTCACGGACAACCCCCCCCCACGGATAAACCCCTACCCGGACAATCATCCCACTCGAACAGAACCCCGTAGGAAAAGTCCCGTCCCGGATATTGCCCCTGCTTTTCAGTTCCAGTGGGTAACTGTCCGGGTGGGGAATTTCCCCTAGAGGGGGAGGGGGTTGTCCGGTTACCGAACCGCGCATGTAATCGAGCCATTGTACTGTATCGGCGGCGGCCGGGCCGGGCCGAGCCGGGCTCTTGCTCTAGCAGCTCCGACCTACCGCATTGCTGGCGTGACAATCGATCTATCGACAGTTCAGGTCATCCGTCCGATCGATTATATACGTCACTGCACTCCTCCGCCTCTGCTGTGGCAGCAGCAGCAGCCGCAGCAGCTAGCCACCTCCATATCTCTGCTCCGTTCTGCAGCGCCGGTCAGCTCTCGTACTGTGTCGGCCATGGAACGCAACGCGGCGCCTTGAATCCAGAAATGACATGCTCCGTGACTGACATGCGACCTCCGAGGACATCGACACACCGCCCTCGAGATCATTCATGGGCGGGCATACACAGCTGGGACTATAGTTGGTGTGATGATCAATCAGTATTTAGAAACGTGCGCGGTCTACGACTCCACGCCTTCGTTCACGCGGACACATGGTTAATTGGTTATGCTGGGGCTCGATCCTTTTACTCTGAGATTGTGTGGTTGGGGACGAATTCCACAAAAAACTATACTTTAGTAACCATTGTTTGCCGTCAGAGATATCACCTGGCCAACTGTCTAAACACGAAGATGTGAGATCCGGGGTAGCCGATACGCTATTGGAAAATCGCTGAAGAGTTTAAAGTTCTAGGACACATTTTTATTGGCCATACAATTTGGCCAAATCGACATGGTTATAGTTTCGTTGTTACACTTTCTCTTAGAATTCATTTGCATTAATTATTTAAACTTTGTTGAGCAATTGAGTATCAAGTTTTCTGTCTTATTTCGAGGATCAGAAAATGATTAACTTTAGGATTAAAACGAGATAAAAAGCTGATTATACGGATTCCGTCTAATCAAAGACCTTGTAATTTAAAACTGCAGACCTTTTGTTTTTACCTACTAAGGATATTTGTACAATAAGAAACTGTTATCTTTCGGACAGGTCAGACTTTCTTCTTGTAGAAGAAATCACTTGATATTTGGATTGTCTCAAAGCATACAGGATGTCCCAATAAATAAGCCCGCCACCTAAATATTATATCGCATTATAACCTAGAGATTAGTTTTCGTCCTTCAAATAAAAGTATCGAACAAGGCTTATCACGTAGTACCGGATATTACAGCTTGACCAAATTTGTGACATACTTTCTGTTTATGATCCGCGCGAAGATTCAACTTTGGTAATAAAAGTATAGTTGATCATGTCATCGCTCTCTTCTTGCATCAGCCTGCCATGAAGTTCACTCTAAAACGATTCTTTAGACAGAATTTCGTGTGCAAATTTGTTCGATCCTTATTTTTCTACATTTTTCGGAGGTTTTGGGTTAGGCGTAAGATTTTGTCATTTTTCCAAATTTTTACCTATGTCACAGTTTCATGCACAGTGATTGTTCACGTCACAAATTAGGTCACATCAAAATATTTAATACTAACTTATAATATTCTACTGTAGTGCTTTTTAAATACAAATTTTTCTCAAAAATCTTGCTTCATTGCCAGGTTTTAATTCGATTTAGTTGATTATTCGGCATAGGGACAAACTCTTTAGGCCACCCTGTACAGTCAACATGGCCGCGTGAATGAATTCGTTTCTTATCAGAAATTGGTAAAATCTGGGAACTTGTGGTTTCGATTATATTCCATATACAAAGAACCACTTGTGATCTTTTAATCAGGTTATTCCGGCTGGCCACCGAGGACGAGCTGGGCCTGGTTTCCGAAAGCAAGTCATGCAGAACTGGAGCTGGAGTTAATCCGATGAAGCTTCTGCGCTTCACGACGAACTACTCGAAGCCACGCGCCGACGCAGCAATCATCGTGGATTAGACTCGTCCAACTGCACTCCTGTCTTGCGGCCTGTATCCAAGGTATCCACCGATCTGCGGCGGCGGACGTTGCGACATTGAGAATGCAGGGCCAACAGCGCGGTCGAATCCCGGCGGGATCGTACTCTTAATGGATGCACTGCATTTAAATTGTCGTCGCTTATCGCAAGCTCACCGCTGCGTCGTCGGTGAAATGTTCAATTCAATATTTACTGCGACGTGCGTCGCTCCACGACGCCAATTCGACTTACATACGTTGCTGAACGGTCTTGTTTGACTGTTTCTAAATGAAGCGTAAAAGTAAAGTTTGGCTTATCGTAATTTGTACTTACTAATTATGGTCTAGTGTATATCTATAGCATGCATGATGCATGCTGACTGCTGAGTGATTGGCGAGACGGTGGCACAGGGTGGAGCATTAAAAAGTTTCATTTTCATTATTTTACTACGGATATTATATACGTATAAAAAAGTAATACAGCGCACAGACTGCATTCGTGTAACTAATAAACAATGTTCAAGACGATCGTCCTTCGATCACTACAATAACTGAAACTAATAATTTCGAAAACTGGCCAACATCTATCAGTAAAATAAAATTGTGGCTGATTTGTTCCCACACAATGTTCTTTGATGCTCAACGTCTAAAATCTGCTGTTGATAGACAAGCTACTCTAAAGCCTCCCAGACAGAGTAATTTATCTCAGTAACACCCAGTATAGATAGTAATTGAATAGTTGTCTTATAACATCAACATGCAGTGCTAGAGTGAGCTTCATCACTGTCGTCATCATTTATTAGCCATAAAAGCATACAAGAACATCATCACAAGAACTGCGAGCAAAAGATAACAGGGACCAACAAGGCAATAACTGCATTTAGAATTAAGAAGTATAGTCGACCGCACCAACAGTTAGGCTACAAAGTTAAATCAATTTTTAACATTGCGATTGGCCTATATACAAAAAAATAATAGGCCTACGATATACAGAGAGACTAGGTGGTTAAATGCTTTAATTGTCCCAAATTGCGGAATGCCACGCGGCATCGTGCGATCTCTCGGCGGCCACTTACCGGAGCCTCTCGATCGTTTATCGAATAGGCGCATGTCAATACCTCACGCGTGAGTATGCGGCGATGGCGATGCAGCCAGCAAAGCAGCGGTCGACGGCGGCAGACACGTATAAATTGAGTGCCGAAGCTGATAGCCGCGCTCAGTGTGACGCTCACAGACGATAGGTGGTCAGTGTCGACTGTCGACTCCGTCTGTAAACGCGCGCACGTGTATTTTTGATCGCCTTCAAACGCGGTGACTATCAACCGTTCGTACATCCAGCGCTCAACATCGCACGAGAGAAACGCGACCGCAGAAGACGTCGAAGCGGACAAAAATCTGCACGCCTCGGTCGCGTTTTCGTCGCCGTTAGATCGACTGGGAGTGAAACGAAGCACTTTTTCTGATCGTTGCGCGATCTTGACTTTTGTCCGAAACTGGTGCTGTGGCGCCTTTGCGATTTAAAGGAGAGGACACGATCTCTTACATGCGGGAGTTTTCTTCGGAAAATTGTATCGATCGACTGCTGACAGATGGTGAGCGGGTACGTCAGTGGGTTCGGCCATCGCGCGGCTGATCGGGGTTCTGCGCGGTGACCACCACAACGATGTCGTCGCTAACGAAGCGTCGCAGACCGATTGACGCAGTGCATCTGGAACGAAACGGCAGCCAGAAGGAGTTCGTTTCTCCGTTTATCCGTTCTGCGCAGTCTACAAGTGCGTGTAACCGCGTCTGGCACATCACCAACGCAGTGTGGACACAATGAGAAGGCAGGTGAAGTCCCACTTCAGACAGTACATGAACACCATCCCAGCAGCGTCAGGATTGGAATTGGTGACGGCTGGATCAGCCATACGACAGGTGCTTGTTGTCAGCTGCGTGGTTGGTGCTGTCTCGGCCGCGTTAACATTTCAACACGTCCCGTCAGGTACGTGCGCATTGCTTCCAAACATCTCTATTGTCGTATTCTACGTTCTTCGTCTTCATCAGGGTTCTTCTATTGGTGTCGACTGTTATTCCGCTTTTTTTGGCTTCGACGTTTGTCAGTTGTTGACTCCTCGGGGCCTTCAATAGCCATATCACACATACCATTTATTCACCGGACACCAGGAGTAAAAAGGTAAATGAATTAATACGTATCAACTTCCATCTCGTTTTCCTGAAACTCATGACCATATTGTGTAAATTTCGTTCCCATTTTCTATAGGAGTAAAATGGATAACGGGTTACAATTTTGCATGGTCCAAAGAGACGATGTACACAAAACCTGTGCAGCCGAAAAACATTGCATACTCGTATTTTGTGTTAATTGCTTCTCAACAATTCTTTGTTGTTCGTTCGTTCAATCAGTGTTAACATGCAGCCTGCTGTCTGCAGGTCCCTAGGGACTCGTTATGCATCGCAACCTGTCTGTTGTCTGCCTTTCTTGTAGGCTACGTGACAACAACTCCAAAGCAAAAAGACTTTTAAAAAATCCGAAAAATGGGCATCTAGTTTTCCCGTGACACGTCGTAGACACCGCAGATGACCCGTGCACTGCGGCATCGCCTTTTTTGTCGTGGCCGTGCCAAACACACCGCAGTAATGTGAGCTGTATGACCCTGCATTGTGCAGCTAATATGTACGGCCGCGGTGTGCTTTGGTGCGGAATCGATAGGGGGCGCCGACGTACTAAATCATGCATTCGGGGACTTAGCGACAAGTCTTCGCCGCGCTGAGTGGGATGGAAGAGCGCCGCCTGGTTGGACGTGGTTGGGCCGGGGAATGGGGGTTGTCCTGTCACTGTCGGCGACGTGGGACGTCGAAAGCAGGGTGGATAGACGTCACATGACGCCATCATGTCCACGTGGTCGATCGTCGTATATCTATGTTCCGCCGAGCTGCGTTGCTGAATGCCGCCGTCACTGTAAAGGTGCTTGATGAGTGCAGCGCGCGTTGCGCGGCGGGCAGTGAGTTCAATGCTGCAGCGACGTCGACGCTAACTGTAAATTGTCCGTTTACGACCGGCATCACAGCAACAAGCAGCGACCATCGTATAGCAAATTACTAAGTGTGGTGCGCTGTTTACGGAAAATCTACGAAGTTCATACACTAGACATCGAAGTCGCCGGTCCGACGGTTTGGGACGCACTGCCTGATTCGTTGCGTGATCCGGCTGTCGAGAGTGAACGTTTTAGGCGGGACTCGAAAACGAATCTCTTTGCCGGACACTAGAGGCATGAGCGCATTAGAGGCGTCATCGTTCACGGAATCGCGCTATACAAATCGACATTTATTCACTTACTTACTTACTTACTTACTTACTCTGATGCTGAACTCATGCGCATAACTGGATATTACCCACGGTCCCGATCATTGTTTCTATTAAGTCACTTTGGTTTAGTTTTTGGAGTTACACCTGATGCAAACTTATGATGATGAAGATTATCATCAGTATTATACTATTAAAGCGATTAGAGTGACACTCAAAACTACCACAAATTGTTGTTACAGGGGCACTTTTCAAAAGTTCTCATAAACAGTTAGTGAGGTACACAGTATCATATGACGCAGTGTGAATTAAAGCTGTCTGGTGCAGATATGGCGTTGATGTGTTCTGAAATGTCCGATAGTTATCAACTGTTCCGATGGGAGGTTTAAGACTTACCCAACGCAAGAGTTATCACCGACAGCTGCACTGAGAAAACACCGTGTATGGCAGAATGTCACTGTGGTCTCGACAGCCAGCAACCAATTGGTTCAAACGCCGTCTAACTGCTAATATTCTCATAATACATATACGAAATAAATCAGTCACCAGCAGCGACATGTACACATTTCAATTTCTATGCACGTGTTATATACGCTCATTATAATCGAATTTTTGTGGATTTTGTGAGAATTTTGGGCAAGGAAAATGCGACGCAGAAAAATCATTTCTGAGTTGACCAAAAGAACTCATGAGGTAACCTTGACGTCATTCTGTCTACGGTAGTTTACTGGATGTCACTGCCATCTTGTAAGGCCAGTGCGTTTTAGTAGAACGTCGTAAACTTAACTTTTCTGACCGTCGTTGTGTGTGAAGTTGTGAACTGAACCACGTAGTACCAAGTAATTGGCATAGTTTTTAGATTTCCGCGTTTTACCACTTGTTTACGTCAATCAGCCCTACAAAATGGCGACGCGGATTTATGCTCAGTAACGTCACCGCATTCCATATACAGCGTCGCAGACTACATGTTCATCATCTTGCATTCACTGCCGCGTGCGCGCTTTTGCTGCGATCAGAATTTATTGCTAGCACGTCACCGTTTCTCACCGGCATTACTTGCCATTCAGTCATCTCCTGCCACGCTAGATTTGTCGTTATCAGAATGACGTCGTGATGCAGCGAATGTCCTTCCATCTAATGCGATGGTCCTCAGTCCAGTCGGTTTTGGCTACAAGTGGAAAATTTCCGACTTTCATCAGTCACTGGCTCGATCCAGTTGCTGGCTACATTTACATGCTATCAACCTTTGTTTAGATTGCAAAGCGCAAATCTGAGGTCTGACAACCCGACATTGTCGGACGTGATAATTAGCATCATAGTATCACCATGTTCTAATTAAACTTGTAATTTTAAATATTTTTATTGGAACACGCTGTGAGGCTTTAATTGTTCTCGTTTTTGATCCTCACTGTTGTCCTTTAAGACGCAAATCTCATAGACACAGTGCATGTACGCATTGTGTCTGTGATAAAAGTTAAAACGAACATGGTGATACAAATGGCCAAATTCGCTTCGTAAAGATCGCCTCAGTCACACACGATCCTTGGTAAGAAGCTTATACGCGCTTGTGATTTTGTCATCAGTCAGCATTACGAATCAGTGACATGTGTTACTGAATGCAGATAAAACTAACTCGTTTGTGTCCGTTTAACTCAAGGAATCACCGACGACAGGGAACAGCCTTAACTGCACAGTCACTATACAACGTGACCCAAAAAATTTGGCACATTTCGTTTCGTACGCCTTAACTTCATCAAATATTGACCGATTTTCAAACTTATTTCTCTGTTAGAATCAAAAGAAAATTTGTAATAAAACGATCACTAAAGATCTCACCACACCTCAAGTGTGTCGCTACACTACCTTGTGAAGTTTCAAGTGTCTTAAAAGCAACAACTGAAAACAAGACGACTTCTGTAACAACACATTTTAAGAGTGCGTCGTCCAGCAACAAGGCGGACACATTGAACATTTGATGTAAAAACTGCAGGATGTGACAGTTACTTTAGACAATAACCGAGACAATAAACACGTTATTTCCTGTTATTAATTTCTTAAATGTGTTGTTACAGAAGTCTTGTTTTTAGTTGTTGCTTTTAAGACAGTAACATTTCACAAGGTAGTGTAGCGACAGCCCAATTGGAGTATCGACACGGTTGGCGCAGTGGGTTGGGTGGGTTTAAGAGAAAGTGCATCCCCTAAAGCATGGGTTGGACCCAAATTGGCGATTATGATTTATGAGTGATGGACAGCTATTGTATGGCGCTGATTGTTTGAGATGGGGAAAGTTGATGCTGAGGGTAGTGAGAGTTGAGACGTTGGAATGATATAAAAAACCTCTTGAACTCTCTATAGCTAGATAACCGTAAGTAAATGAATGCCTATTCGTGTTTTACCATTTGTGGCTCCTCCTCTATAAACGATACTTTAGTCTTGTAGACTATGTCACACATTGGTTGTCATTGGATTCTATTCTGATGTGATAGGCCTATATGTTTTAGAATTGTAACTATGTGTTTTTAATGTCGATTGAGGTGTATCCGTGTCTTTGTGTATGTACTATTTTTATGTTTATCGTATAGGCCTATTATATTCTGCTGTCTTCTGGGGTAATAAACAAGATGATGGTATTCCAGAACGACACCGGAGTCCTTGGTTATAATAGAAAAGCCCAACCTCAGCCTGCTATCTACTGTAGCACTCAACGAGCGTGTGGGAGTAACATCGGTGACGATGATGGAATCACTGGCAGCTCGAAGAAGACAGTGGACGATGATGACAGCGATGACAGACAACGACGGTGATTGAATTGTGCAATGATGTCGATGAACCGCCACTCTGCAGACACACTCACTATTTCGCCTATCTACCGTGTCGCCGCAATCCGGCGAGCCAGCGACAGAGACTGCGAGAGACCCTACAGAACTCAGTCTACCACAACCGTGTCGAAGCCCGTCCGTCATTTGCAATGTGCACACGCGCCGCTCACTATTCACTTAGACCCGAAATGCTATTAGGCGTCGCGACAGAAGGCCAAGCTGGACCACCCGCGTCTGTATGACGCTGGCGCACACCAGTGGCGGGGGAGGGAGGGGAAGGCGAGCAGCATCCAGTGTTTTCTTGGAGAATTCTGGCACTTCATCGAAAACATTTTGCTTGTCTGGGAGAGTTATAGAATTATGAAGTTATAAAATGCGTAATTTTTTTCGTTTAAACTGTGCACGAAATTTAGGTTTAGCTGAGGCTCCGTCCCACACTAGGGGAGCTCACAACGTTCCCTGCTAACTCCGTAGCCGCGAGAAAGGAAGGAATTGGCCAGCTAGAAAAAAAGAGATAAAAAAGGAGAGTGCAGGGGAGGAGGGTATGGATAGGGGGAAGAGGAAGGGCAAAGGAGGGAAAGGAAGGTAGTGGAATTGCTGTCCCCTCGACTATTGGAGTAGACGCCCATGCGCCAGCGTTGCTTGTCGGATGACTAAATTTGTCGTTGTTCTGCCCGTCGGCACTGAACGCAGAGCACCGGCGACGCTGGTCGACAGAATCCGTTAGATCTGATTTGATCGTTGTACGCCGTGCTCTGTAATATGCTCGCGTAATGAAATCATTCGCCCGGCCAGTTCACTAGATTATCAGCACATTGTGAGCCGCGCCGTTCATCGCTGATCGGTGCGCGTGGGGTGGGTGTAGTGGCGCTATTGAAATGAGCAAAAAATCTCGTCGCCATGTTGTAGGGCCACCTAGTGTATAAACACCGAACATATGCCAGTATGTAGTAAAATGAAGAAATATGTAAAAAAATGTACTTCGCAGACCACACAGGTGCACACACAAGAATGGGCACTGCTACAATTACGCTTGCCCTACAAGATGGCGACAGCAACTACCATAGATAGCATGGCGTCCTTGTCATCCAATATAAATGCTACACGTCTTCTGGGCAGAAGTCATCATTACTTGAGGTGCAGTGACTTAATTGACGTCATTGCCTTAACAGATCGTCACGTTGGAGGTATACTTGATGTGAACAAAAGTGAATTAAGTGTGGATGTCTGAAAATTCTTATGTTAAAGTTACTCGCAGATCGTGCGTTTGGATTGGTGTATAATTCTACACACAACTGCAAGCATGCGTAAGAATACGACGTTACGCTGTTGTAAAATAGTATACCTCCTCGCTGACGAATTCCACCAGTCATCCGATTTGTCATCATCGCTCGTTGTCCGACGCACCCGTCTTTCAACCATCGACGATCGAGCTTTTCCGGTCGCAGCTTCCCACAGAGGAACACTGTCGCAGAACGTCACGTCGGCGTCGTCACTGACTTTTAGGAAACGTTTGAAGACCCATCTCTTCAGTCGTACTTTCCCAACTCCCCTGTAGTGCCTGCCCTTCGTCATGTCGGACACTAATCGATGTTTTTTTTACGTTTGACTTACTTACCTCCAACATGGCGTCGTCGTTTAAGCTTACTATTTTATACAAAATGATGTCGCCGTTATCCCATGTATTGCTGCTTGTTTTGCTGTCTGACGTCGCTGCCCCTTGTCTTCTTGTGATTGGGGAACGAAGAAATTCTGTCAACAATGTTGGCCGCGACGCACTGGCGTATCCAGAGGGGATTATGGGGGGAGGGGGTGTTCAAATTACATTGAAAGTCCAGAATTTTTTGAATCGTGTGTTTGCACACAAATACTGCTCCTACTCGTTAAATTGTTATTTTTTACATGAAAACGTTAAAAATTGTACACTATTTTCACATTTTGCTTTAGCTTCTGGGACCTCGTTCCCCAGACCCTTACCGGGGATTTGTCCCTGGACCCCACTGCGAGACTTCCGCCCACGGGCCTATTGGCTCGACCTCCTTTTGTAAACTTCCTGGGTCCATCCCCTGTGAATCCCTCCGTTGTAAAATCCTTGGTACGCTTATGCCGCCATATCTCATGATGTCTCAAGGTCACAAGGT
>Ga0056116_1001085_pt1 | contig 10281 bp, 8 predicted proteins | sample WorMetOlspDAHAB2_FD_67352 | JGI IMG/M metagenome (GOLD analysis project Ga0056116, IMG submission 67352) | Marine gutless worms symbiont microbial communities from Max Planck institute for Marine Microbiology, Germany - Olavius sp. DAHAB.2 ...
ATCAGATGCGTTGATTTTACCTGTATCGCAGCTTCGAACATAGCAAGTGATGACGTCACAAATTAGGTCACACATAGAATATTTAATGAATACTTATATTCTTTTGCTGATTTTATAGACAAAATTGATTAAAATTTTAGCCTTATTGGCGGCTTTTAATACGATTTAATGATGATACTTGATAGTGGCTTACTTTTTTGGGCCACCCTGTAGACTGTACGTTTCTTGTGGACGACATTTGTAGACGATCGTTTACGGCTGAGTGGACAGGTTAACAACCACGATCGGACAGTATTGCAAAGATAGGACTATCACGTGCGACCGTGGTATATAAAGGGTTACTGTCGTGAAGCATATGTGCAATTCTATACGTTGGAGTCGATGTCGTGTGATCATCCTGCGGTCGATGACGACAAAGAGGCTGTCTCACGTAGCCTACAGCTGTCAGATGGCGTCATAGCTGCTTCCGCTTCCATCCAGTTGTCTCGCCGCTGCTCCCGTTTCGATGCATGTGATTCAATTTTTGCGGTCGTCGCCACGCACCAAACTGTGTTGGGCATTGGTCCGGTTGGAACAGCATTGGGGCCGGACAAGCCTGCCGGAATGAAAGCCAAACTGCGTCAAGTCGACCAGCGGATGTAGCTGACAAAAATGTGATGTAACACTGTGAAAGTGGAAGAGCGGGGCACGTTTGGGGCTATTCAAAAATCGCAAAGCATCTTTGGGGGAAATTTTGCCCCCCCCCCTCCACTTTCACAGTGTTACATCACATTTTTGCTAACCGCCCAATAATTATGCAACGCTATTACAACCCGCTCCTCTTGCGCCCTTATTAACACCCAACTTATAAACATTCTACAAAGATTCGGGTAAAATACGAAGGAAATACTGTAACCAAAATAATCTCAAGTGTTATCACACGATACGAAAAATAGAAGCTAAGTTTGGTGAAGTCGGCGTTCTTTCGCTTTTCAGAGTGGGAAAGAGAACGCCGAATGCACAAGAAGTCGATGACTTCGTTGTTTATGTAATTTTGCGTGAATTGCTGAAACATTCGACTAAATCGCTAGTGGCTTTCTTTTAAAGCTGATTTAGTGTTGTAACTGATGATCGTTATTCGCAACGAATAACAAAAACAAAATTGACGTAGGCTACTACAGAAGATTCAAACGACACACACATGCAGTCACACACGACAAACCTCTAATAAAAGAAAGGCGAGGTGACGAGATCAATAGATCGATGCCAGTTTCGATCGTCAAAGGTGCGAAAGTTACGGAAACGCTGGACGTCTTAAGTGATGCCTATAATTATTACATTGCGGGTTGTTTAAAAGGCGGCGGCTTGGTATACAACGGCGCGTCGTTGACGACAATTGTCGAGCGCATACGTCTCGCACGCACGACGAACGGCGGAGCAAGCGTTATTTATCGACTTGACTTGTTTCCCGGGAGTTGGTGGCGGGTGGCTTTGAACAGAGGCCGACCCGATTGACAACGAATTGATTAACGAAGGCCGAGGATCCACGAGTACACAAACGGGCGCGCGGGCGGTCACAGAGCTCGACCGACGTCACACGCCCAGTGATGGATTCCGTCCTTATCGAGTGCTCTCCTAATGGCCGCTACAGCAGTTGATTTAACATCTGCTCGCCTTCGTATGCCGGCTATCACGTACCGCCTCGGTCACAGAGTTATCTATATGACAATCATAACTTGAAGTTTTCGAGTATACTATAATCACCAGATTGCCCTTCTGTCTTGCATCGTTACTGCCCGAAGACTGTTCGCCAGGCATAGGAGAATCGTTGGGACACATTTTAAACTAAGGTAATAATCGTCAGTGACGGTCTCGGTGACTTAAAATTTGCTTAAAAATTCCCATTTCGCTAACTGGCCAATATCACTGCAGATATCGTGAACTGCGCAACACCTAGTATTCATATTTTTTACCGTATAGGATTAGAGTTAGGGAAATCCAAACCCAATCCTGACTTAATGCTAATTCCCATTTCACAAACTGGGCAATGCTTGCCGATTTCGTAAAATGGTCAGTTTCACAAAATGAGCGTAACATAGGCCTATACTTAAACAATGAACTGCACATTTTTATATGCTCCTGTTGCACTTTCAGATTATTGCTTTCGTTGATCTATTTCTACCGATGATTACCGTAAGTCGTGTGCGATGTGTCTCTTATATGCAAGCAATCAGCGTGACTGTTTTCGTAAAGACTGGTATCTGTTGTTTTGTTATCACATTATTCTGCTGGTTTGATTGCAATTTTTATTCAGTTGTGCGTTTTTAATGGTTGAAGATATTCATAAAAATTTGGTAAACGAACTAAATATTCACAGCATTAGCCTATATGCGCACGAACACACGCGCGCACACACATTTCCAATTAGTCACGTTCATTTGATCCATATCACTTTGGCTCATTCCTCTTTCCAAATTTAAAGAAAAAGATTCTTCCGGTACTTGCTTCCGCATGGTATACCTGATTCAGAGACTTTAAATGAAGTCCTCTAACAACAGTTTAAATATGTGCATTTTTCCTTTTCATTACGCTTGCAGATAAAGAAATGTACAAAAAAATCGGAGACAGAAAACGTTCAATGTTAGCAGGTGATTCAGTCATAACAAACTTGACAAAAAATCTGTACATTACCCTGCATAAAACTCCACGACATGATTCAATAAATGAACACAATTACTGTAATTACAAATCTGTACGCAGTGTGAAAAAGTTGTTGCAGAGGCACTAAAGCAATAGAACAGGGAATTTAACACCCTCTCTAAGTTGAAACACCTTCGTTACTTCTGCTGATAAGCCTAATGTCGTGGACGGCGATTTACCTAAAAAGTAACACTAAACACGCTTAGTTATCAGTCTAGTCACGAAACACGAGTTCCTTAAGTAAAGCTATAACGCGACTCATTAAGTGCACTGATTGAAAAGCTAGCACCATGTGACAAACGGACACTGACGGTAAGAGTGCATAGCACCAGCAGCAGTCCGTGTAACTAGTCTAAAATAAAGGCGACAACGGTACCGCCAACGACAATCATCACAGGGTTAGAATAATGCTAGAGCCGTATTGAAGGCTATGAATGCCACAGCACACAAATCCGCAGATTTTTACGAGCCCCCAACTGTAGATAGTTAATCTTAGTTACGAGTAATTTGAGACAAAAAATACTTAATCAGTCTGGTATACGCAGTCAGTCAGTATTGTTTTATTACTCAACAAATAAGTTAACAAGCATACATATCACACGACACTGAGCACAGTAATGGAAAACGTGAACCCGTCGGGGAGGGGATGGAGTCCGCATGTTTGGCACACCGTAAGGACCCACACCTGCTTCGAGACAAATTCTAACGCCTTCTACTATTCGCCGGCTTAAAACATGCGCCAGGTACGGAGCAGAGACGGACGGCACCTGACAGTTGCAGGCAGCACACAGATTTTATGTAATCGAAGTAGTGTATAATTGTTGCTTTTATGTCGTTGCCGATATAACAGAGTAACAGCTCCGCACAAATTTCGTTCTTTATAATACTCAAATTCGGAGATAATGCGAGGGTCACTTTCTGGTGCATGCCATGCCGCGTCAGTGACACGCTGCATCCTTGTCCCCGCAACCATATCCAGAGTTACTATAAAGTACACACGGATGTGAATGGGAGACACATTTATATGTAAACTGCTCGTGTCACTTATACCTGAGTATATAATAGTGATGACAATGACAATGATGACGATAATGATAATAATAATTATTAAAGTATTTTAATAAAAAATAATAACAATAATGATAAGGAAATACTAAGGAAACAACATATTTGCTACAGCGCTTGTCAATGGATCTCCAGAAGGAAAATGCGGTCTCCGTCCGAAATGCTTTACTTACTCAGTAACACGCCGCCGCAGCTGATGCCCTCAGCTTTGTTCTGGTGGGCTAAATAATAATACTATACAATCATAACACTGCGGCTATGGATTCAACTACCCATCATCTCTACAGCAAGACCGGCTGATAATGCCTCGTCGTCGACAGGCAGTCGGCGCTATAGTTGCTAATGTCGCTGTGATAGTCAGAGTCGCTGCCGCCGAATGACGCCGTTGCATCGCTGCGTCCAGCGTCGTGTTTCGTCGCCGGCCGTCGTCGTACGATCGGGGCGACTTCCGGCGAGAAGAGCGCTCCAAGCGGAAGTCCGTTGCGGACGTTGCGGTCGCGGGCGTACGCGGTGACGTCGGCCAACCAGCGCACCGTCTTCCAGCAGTCGTCGACGGCGCGTTGAAGTCCCGTCACCGAGTCCAGCTTTCGTTTGGCCTCCGCCGCGTCGTCCGTCGACAACGCCTGGTGACACCCAACACCGCGATCATCATCGCCATCAGCAAGAACTGTCTAGTACGCCTACTATACCTCAATTGGGTCTAACCCTCGACGTCAAAGCTAGAAAGATTAACATGCGTCAAAAAGTTGACCAGAGAGCTAGCCAACGTGGTCTGCCGCACGTAAACAATAACGAAAATCAGAAAGAAATAAAACTGCAACATAAAAGCGATGAGCAAAGAAATCCGGTGAAAGGTTTAGAGCCATGAGATCAGTCAGAGAAGCAGAAACAGACTACGGAGGAACAGGCGGAGAAAGAAGAGGTAAGCAAATTAGCTCAGAGTGAAACAGTGAAATGTAATAGTAGTGTGTAGCAAATTAACCGGCACGTTCAAATGAAGGCTGTTGAGAGGTGAATAATTCGGATGAGGAATTCTGACTGATCTTAGAAGCTGGATGATGAGTTCCACGCAACGGATCTGAGCTGTCAATGCGAAATGTTCTTCTACTACTACTATTAGCACACAAAGAATGCGGGCGAATTCTCGACGAGAAAAACAGTAAAAGCAGCAGAACAATTAACAATGAAAGTATAAAATCAGGGTCTGTTGAATAATATCTTTTGAGATTATGAGATAATAAACCAAATACAGGGAAGTTACTGCAAACATGTGTAAATATTGTATTGGCCGATGCAACGCATGTGTAGAGTGTTCAAAATGTGTGCAATTGGCAGGTCAAAAATGGAAAAAATTACATTTTATTGTTTATATCAGATGCAACTTGTCTGCAGTTGTTAACGTGTTACGAGTTACGACTCAGCTACGGTCTTCTTCAATCAGAGCAACACGAAAACATACTAAACAAGCGCTTAACAAGCGCTAATGGTCTCTGACTAATTTTCATTCCTTTTCTTTTTTATCGTTATTCTATAATCAATTATATTTTTATTCTAACTATTTTGCGGTTTACTAAAGTGTTTTATGTAGCGTATATGTTCTTATTGTAATAGACGCTTTATAAATTGTTCTAATGATGAGGGTGATGGTCAACAGCGAAATACAAACAGCGCACCTGTCTCAGTTCATGTTGGGCTGATGCTGCGTCAGTTTCCATGGAAACGGATAGTTGACAGTAACGTCGCAACAGTTCCGGGTGGTATGCCTGTAGATTCACTGCACATCAAACAGAAATACAGGACGTAAACTCCATTTACTCGTAAGCAAACAGTACATTATGCACGTATGAATTATGCTGACCAAAGCGTCGACAAGAAGTCTAATTTTAAAGGTTTGCTAATTTGACAAGTATACAATAAATGAAATACATTTTCAAAAGCAGAAGTATAATATAAAGACGTCACTTAAAACTCAAAGTAGTTATCAAATTTGAATATCAATATTATTTTCATGAAATTGAGATATGCAAGCATAAGAGTTGAGACGGTAATGACAGAAAGGCGGATGCAATGCAAAGCTTCATTAAGTATCGACTTAACTATAATGACAGCAAACCTTAAAAAGGTTGCTGAGTGTATATCCATGGCTGTTATTGTTATTAGTAGATGAATATCACATAGCTACTTACACATTTCAAACGCCTGTACAGGTATGTAGGTGCACTCGTGTGACAGTGACCGATCTGGACCATCAAAAGGACTGCTGCAAACCGACTCGACAGGCGGCAGTACCAGGATGAATGAGACGTCGTTACTGAATTCCAGAACTTCGAGATCATAGAGTCGAAAGTCGCGACCTTCTTGCTCCGTCTTACCTGCATGTAACAGAAACATCAGCCACATCAAAGCACTGGATGACACCAAGTGGCTGCATTTTTTTACTTCATAGCTTGATTATTAAAACTTTTAAAGACTTTTTAAGCTCATAAGAAATATATTTATGAATGTATGCAACCAAAAATCGTGTACTCAATCATTCTTTATTAATTACGTGAAACTATAAATAATTTCGTAATAGGACTAATGAAATAATAACAGTCAAATAAAGGCTGACGTCATGTTCTTCTATATGCTGTATAGGTAAATACGCATCTGCAGTTTGCTTGTTTGTGCTTTCGTAATCTTTCGTGTTATCTTTGGTAACTGACGACGAATAATAATTTTTTTTATTTATATTTAGAAGTACATATGTATATTCCATACGAAGCACTTTTATTCGCTGTCGGAAGGTGCCGGCCGAGTAGAAATAATCACTGACCGAGATGAGAAAGGAGGTTGCTGGAGGCTTCACAAAGCTGGTTCTGTAGCGTAGTCTGTGCGTGGGTCGGTGAACGAACAACCGGGCGCAACCAGAGACTGTTGTCCTGAAGCTTCTCGTTGACTAGCCACCGCCACTCCTCGCTGCCGCATAAACACCAACATGCTTTATAAAATGTATGCAAAAAACAAACTATACAATTTTCATTCACCAGGACGTGGCAGCCAGATAAAAAAGACAAACGAAATTACACAACAAAAGCAAAACCCCGCATTGCATTAAAATTTACCACATTAAGTGGACGTTGGTGTACTGTAGCCTAGAGACACTTTAGCTGTAGCGTTACCACTATGTAATTATGTCATATTGTGTAAAGTTATGTTCATATTTTTCACAAGAAAGTTTTCATTTATTTACTCCATATTCTGGCTACCAGTTGACTTCGTGAATAAAAGTGTACTTGGGTTCAGTGAGGCAGTGAAGCTAATCAAAAAATAATGAAGGTACAACATAGCATATTTGTGTTGAATTTGCCGTTAACTAACTAACTAACTTAACTAACTAACGCACTAACTAACTAAGTAACTGCATTCCATTTCGTTTTGTTCAAGCAGCAATAAAACATGTAAATTTAAATGATAGTAGAACAAAACAGCTAGGTACAATGGTGCACTTATATCTGCTCTCACATTATACTGTCATACTAGTGCAAATAGCAAAGTTTACAACTAAACGTGGCTAGCGAAGTTTACATATAACAGTACGTTTAACACTAACAACTGAGTTAAAATCAACGGTGTAAGCGTGAGCAGAATAATGTCTACGTACGAACCTAGTGACGTTAGGATTGTCACGGACTTTGGCATATGGCAGAACATTAGGCTGATGGCGCGACACAAGAACATTGATGGAGTCCCTACTGCTGGTCAGTTGCAGTAGTCCAACGTAGAGGCCGCGCGGCAGAATGTGGCTGCTCAGATGCCGGTGTACGATCATGTCATGAGCAGCGTCCAGCAGCGACCGCGGTCGGTCGGCGGGCGAAGGCAGGCGGCCGGTCGTCTCTGGCTCGTTGACGGCCGGTGACGTCGCTTTACCGAGGCTGCGCATCTGGGCCTTCTTCAGCGACATCCAGCGGACGTGAGTTGAGTCGAACGCTTTGGGGTCTGCCAGGGATCGAACGCAGACAAGCAGAGTGGCTCCGGATGCGTCGTCGACGACTGGAGTGTAATGGAACTGACCAAGATCGTGGATGCCAAGAGCCGACTAAAACACAAACGCACAATCATATTATTCAGTGTTACCACTTTCCAGACAGAAAAAAATCCCTGACTTTTCTAGACGAAAGTTCAGGCAATATGTCGTACAAATGCACATTTATTAATCAAATTCTCAGTGAACATCACGTATCTAGTTGTGACTGCGTTCTAGCATACCAGTTTTGTTATCAGCATTTTGTTGAGCCGACACAATCAGATTTCCCTAACTACACAAATTTCCTGACCTTTACTTGACTTTTTGCTGACTCTTCGCTGACCGTAGCCAAATTAACGTTGTAGGAACTAAAAAGCTATTTGGCAAATTGTGTGACTAATTTTGCTGATTTTTGTCCTTCAGCAGAGGTCACGTCACTATAACTATGTCACAAAAACCCACATGAAAACACAAGTCATATAGGTGGGCTTATTCAACAGCTTCCGAGTGAGTGAGTGAGGTTTAACTTCCCACCCGAAAAATAGGCCTAACAGGTCACTTTGGGGACAGTTTACAACGACTACATAGCCAACCAACGGTGTCAAAGCATAGGAGGACAGCATAGTCTATTGAATTATAAAGCATCAATCTTATAAAAAGTTCAATAGATAATGGTATATTTATTTTAAAAAAACAAATACGACCAGGAAACTTTTAAACCACATACACTCATGTACGTTGGTAAAAAAAACATAATTTGAGACATAATTGCCACCTTGTTTCTTCACCTGACTTTAGTACAGCTGCTGTGCAATCACAGTCCCTGTACAAGTTTGTATACTTCTTCCTAAGCTTTATTTTTGTAGCACTGTCACTTAGTATGCTGGCAACTCTAGGCCTAGTGCATAAAAAGTTCACGTCGACAGATACCGTGCCAAGTTTCGTGCCAAGTTACTAGATTATTCAGATTCTAAACTCAACCTTAGGCAATCACTTGCACTAAGTGACCTCACTACATGGCGACGTGATGTTCTTGAATCCACTTCATTGAGGTTGCTAGACCCCATGTACATTATTCTTTTCCGACACATAATAATCATCACGTCGTTAACTTAAAGGAACACATCTTTACGCTGACAATTATTACTGACAGCCAAAAGTCAAGGGTGATTAGATAGAGCGCAGTCAACATACGGTCACTGTAACTATTAATGGCATTAATAGCATATGATTTCTACCATTAATAGTTACAGTGACTATTTTTAATACATGTAGTTGAGAAAAACTCTATTATAGTGTCTTCTTTAAGGGTCGGCCAAAAAATGAAATTGATTTTTGGAGTGAAATGTCCCTTTAAAATGGAGCACTCTCATAGTTGCGAAAAAACGGCAGAGGAACTTGCCTGCAGCTGCTGCACGGCGTGAAGCAGGCGAGCGCGAAACTGCAGCGACTGAGAACTGGCGCAGCTCATTAAGCGTTGTTCGATCAACTTCAAGTCGTACCAAGAACTACTGACAACCTATCACACAGAACAACAAACACGTCTGTCGGCCGACTTCTTGTGACAGTGATTAATTCCATGTCGCGTTCAAAACAATGTTGTCACCGTGTGTTATAGTTACTCTGTGTCTGCAGTGTACTGTCATGTCTTTAGATAGATGCATCCACTGCAAAACAGACTATACGTATAAAAATCGGTCCATTGTTTTGATGTGTAACTTCAACTGAATCCGATCAGAGGTCGAAATAATCGGTCAACAGACAATGCACCGTTACTGGAGACAACGACCACACAATATCTAACATCACAATACTCACTACGATTTTCATGTACAAATTAAATGGTATGTTGCGCATGTAAAAACCAAGAATGGAGAAAATGATACAATTCTTTGGTTCGGCAGTCCAGCAGAATGGCTATGGATGTTGGTCATATACAGGGTAGCCCCCAAAAAGGAAGCCACCACCAAATTATCAAAAAATTGTGTTAAATCGTATTAAGGAGTGCTAATAAGATTTAGATTTTTTTTGTCAAATTAAAAAAATGATCAAGCACTATAATATTATCCGTCAGTATTAAATATTCTGTGCATCACCTACTTTTTGACTCAATAACTATGCCTGACCTACAAAGTAGCGATATGAGCCACATATGGTAAATTATGTTAGCGCTTCCTCTGACAACAGCTCGACTTAGCAAGCTGTGAATCCTAAACCATCTATTAGATGGAGATTTATGTAAAAATTTCTTTGATTTCCATATTTTCTCAGGTTGTCATATACATTGATTTTACCCATGTCGCAGCTTCAAACACAGCTACTGATGACGTCACAAATTAAGTCACACACAGAATATTAAATACAACTTGTGCCCATTTTATACTCAAAATTGATGAGAAATGTAGCCGCACCAGCAGTTTGTAATATGTTGATGATTTTTGATAGTGGCTTACTTTTTTGGGCGACCCTGTAGGAACATGTGTTGAATGTTGCTAAGTAAGTTGAATAAACTATAGTGGCAGACATACGAC
>Ga0056116_1001086_pt1 | contig 10277 bp, 6 predicted proteins | sample WorMetOlspDAHAB2_FD_67352 | JGI IMG/M metagenome (GOLD analysis project Ga0056116, IMG submission 67352) | Marine gutless worms symbiont microbial communities from Max Planck institute for Marine Microbiology, Germany - Olavius sp. DAHAB.2 ...
TGGAGACTCTAGCGACATCGGGTAAAGTCGACAATTCAGGCACGCCCTGTTTCCTACGCTTGTCAGTAAATATAATTTCGCGAGTCTTGGTTCTGTTCAGTTGCAGGTTGTTTTCTCGTGGGTTGTTCATGGATATCCGCTAAACCCCGTGAGTTCAACATGTTGATGGGCCACAGCTAAGGCCACACGACGTTAGTCACAAAGTTACAAGATTAGTCACGTCACGATGCGTTGCACTAAAAGTTACCTAGTGAGCCGGTCCACATCACGGCAGTGCCCAGGTGTTGTGCCAGTGCGAATATCTTCCTTCCAAAAGTCCAAACACAAGTTTGCTATTACCGTGTTTACTGTTTTATGATGCACAAGTTTGTTGATTCATTCGTTGTGCCATATACGCCGTGTCTCAGAAAAAGGTGCCAACTTATCTTTTGCTCTGGGTCTGTCAACTACCAACTGATTTTGTATTAATTAAAATTTGTAGGAATGTCCCGGAATACATCCTTAACAAAAATGTACATAAAGTGGTCACTTTATTTGAAGTATTTGCTTGGACTACCTTGGGAAATTCGAAGTGTCTAATTGAGCCGTCAACGCGACAATTAACTGTACAATTGAATGATTAATTGAATAGCGACAAACGCGACTGGCAGTTATTGTCTCAAAAAAGTGAAACGTGTCACATCACATCATCTCAAAATCACATCACGTCACATGTGCGCAAAATGTCCGCCTCCAGCACGAACGCAAGTGCGTATAAGCCCGACATCACATTCAAAAACCGCGTGACTCAGAGCGGCCCACTTGCTGTCGATGCGTCGTTTCAGTGCGTCGACGTTCGAGATATGGTACAATAGACTCGCTTCCGAATCACACTCCACACAATGTAGTCAACCGGGTGACACCAGATTTTCAATGATTTTGTGGTCTCGCAATAATATTCTGAGCTAACGCATGTGTAGCAACAGCGTTAAGGTGAGGTGGGTAAAACTATAGTCATTTACATCAAGTTTCTTCATGATGTTGCATGCCAAAAATTTGGTGGGTCTGGTTGTGTGTGACCCATGTCGACGCAAGTTTGTGCAAACCACGGTCAGAGCTCTCCCGTTGGAAACAGACTGACCGGCCTGATTTGCGAGGTGAAGCAACTTGTTCGAAGAGAGAATCATCGTAGTAGACTGTGACGTATATTCACGAACGACTGCATGCAAGTGACTTTGCAGCGCACAGCAATCGCTGCAGTCAATCACCGTTAGCACAGACGTTCGTCGCGTGGCTTCGTGAGTGTGTGCAGCCGACGGACGCACGGACCACCGGCGTGGTGGGACCTGATTGGAATGCTGCTGGGGACGACGGCCGACGGCGCTCCGACGCTAGTCATCCGTTTAACGTCGCTTCCACGCCACCGATCGTCTGTCACCTCACTGCGACCCATGCACCCAACACGACCGGTCCGAAGACATTCCCCTCATCCCCGGTCAAATCCCGCCGTCACAGGCTGACAGCTGCAGAAAGCAGATTACACAGGAAAAGGTTGTTACTATAATTAACTGCCCGCGCAGTGACTTCGTGATTTCAGACACACTGTTTCTTTTTATTTACTTACTTACTTACTTAAGTCCGCCTAAATTGACAGTGCTAATGATAGACATGAGTGTGTCGATTATATTCAAGCTGTTAATGCTGCTTCTATACACGTTAATAGACTGTATAAACACTGCTAAATAACAGAGAGGAAGCATAAGCACGTGGCGGCAGGTATGTGACGTTGTGCGCCTTAAAACATTGACATCTTTGCAGGTTTACACAGTAGGAGTAGTAGTAGTAGACAATTATAAATACTAAACAGTAGACGATTAAATAAGTATAACGACGCCTGCATCTGCACTTTCATACCTTGGATGTTGCAGCCTCGCTCGTCAGTGAAAAACAGATTGAAAGATCGCGATATTGGGAGGGGGTTTGTCCGGGAAGGAAATGTGCGGATACCAGCAACGAGACCACACACGTTGTCGTATGTGTCGTATGTCTGGCTGTATGCTTGCGTGTATGCGCGCGTGTCGCAGCCGTCTGTCTGTATATGCGACACTAAAAGACGATTGAACATGCGGCTCGGCTCGGCCTGACCCAGAGCGGCCACATATCGAGCTATTTGTGGTGCGCGTTTGATATGTGCCGATGACCGGCTGCGACGCTGAGATACAGCATCATGGGAGAGAGAGAGAGAGCGCGCGCGCTGATTGCAATGCATCTCGTCGTCGCCTTCGACCGCTGACTGTGTTGCTGCTGCTGCTGCTGCTGCTGCGGCAGCGGCAGCGGAGGCGACGGTCCGCACTATATCATAGGCTGCGCACGAACAAGAATTTCATTTACATTTCAGCAGTCGCAGTTCGACGACGTCGTCGACTCGTTCGATGTACACAGCAACAAGAAGGAGAATAGAGTTTATTTTGCCAATGCAGCACTATGTCAGGCTATCGGACGTGCCCGTCTTGCTGGACATCGTGATTTCAAGAGTATCGTGCACACATTATCAGTATTAAACGATATTAAATTTACACGAGTGAAAGTTACAACCGTAATATAATACGCATACATTTTAATTACATCAATAAGAAATAGAAATAGTTGACAGTTAGCCGGCTAAACTCATTAAATTGTTGTTTTGTCTTTAGAATAAAATCAATATTACTAGATTCAAAAAGAGTTAGTAGGTTTTCACTCCAGCAACTTAGCTAAATGATAACCTTTTTGATACTCCTTTATACGGCAGACTTAATCAGAGTTAATCAATAAATGGTTATTAAGAGTTCCTTTTCACCTTCTAAATTCGTAGCTACACTACAGTGTGATCGACTATACTACGATCGCCTTCTTTAGGAATTTTACCTACGCTTCCACATGTTGATGATGTTGCCAATGTGGAGGTCAGAATGGCTGCAGAAGGGTCTCCTCCATCATGTGACCACGGCACGTGACGATCGTGTTGCTCGGTTGCCGTCGACTGAAGATCACTACAGGGTCCTGAGAAGGACGTTGGAGAGACCACCTCAAGACTGGAGACGCAGGCAGGCATGGTCGACCAGCAAACACCTGTGTAATTGGGACAATTGAGGCAGATCTCCGACCACTCAACTACGGGCTGCACGCGGCCTTTTTGGCACATGGATTTAGCAGATAGCGTACAGCAGTGGCGTGAAACTGTCAGCACGGCACGTCGGCAACGCCCCGACGAGTACGCCAGTGTAAAAGACAACATTCGCTATTTCAGAGATTTCTTGAATAGGGTTTCAAAACAGAACTAAGCTATCATACAGTCCGACTCAACACAAAATGAGTCAGATTTTGCTCATTGTTTTGGTCAGATTTTGGTCATGTTTTAAGTCTACTGGTAATGCGTTTATTGGATTGTGAAAACTTCTTACACCACATAGAAAATACATAAGTCGACCGTTTTGACGACAGTTGTTATATCGTGAAGCTCCCGTTAATTTTCAGGAAACCTCCAGAATTTCAGCTGCTGTGCAACTTCGCATGTTTATTTTCAAAAAAGGTGCACAACACATAAACTTGTATTACAAAGCTGCCTGTGCGATCGCCCACGCTCGTGTGGGGTTTTTTTCCAATCAAATTGGTCCATACGATATAGTCGTGATTTAATTTTCTGGTGTTCTTGATAATATTACTATTGATGCTGGTGAGGTAGCTGCTTCTATTGATGTAGTTGATGTTTGGAATTCCTTGAACGAAATATAATAAATGAATGAATGTTCGCAAATTTTTTTTTGAAAAAAGGACGTAATTAGTAAAGTCAACTAGGATGAGAATGTTTTTCACAAGCCACAAGCTTGTGAAAATACATTAAAATACATTACTTTCATCACAATAGGCCTTGTTAAGACGTTGCGTTGGCTGCGTCAAAACATACAAGGTGGCCTCCCAAAAAAGTAAACCACTTAACGAATTAGCATTATTAAAACCGGTAAATGAGCTAAGCGTGACGTAATTTGTAACGTCATCAATTATTCTTCGAAGCCATGCGTAAAATAAGTGTATATGATAAAATCGTAATTTAAAAGCTGAAAAAAAGAAAAATGGAAACTGAAGACATTTTTACATGATTTTCCATCAAATACATGGCTTACGAATTTGCTAAGGTGAAAATAATAATGCCATTTGGGAGCGGTGACATCATTTATCGTATATCGCGCATGTTGCAGTATCACGGCTCAAGAGCAGTAATTTATGCTACAAATTATGCCACACATAGAATATTTAACGCCAAGTGATACAATTACAGTGCTTGATTGACACTTGTAACTTGACGAAAAATCGTGCTTTACGATTTAACGATTTATTGATGATTCTGTAGTGGATTACTTGTTTGGAAACCACCCTGTATTTCCAAGTAATGTCACCCTCGGTGTGGTTCATGTCAGTAGTGAGCTAGCCTACAGTAGGCCTACTGTTGTACGTTTTTCTGTGCTTTTCAAACCGTTGTAAGATGTGACGTTGTATTGCGAGTGTGACATGAGTCAGTTTCGTTACGTCATGCGACAACTATACACGGAAATTGGTTAGAATGTGGCAGAGTTACCAGGCAGAACTTAATTGTCACATTTTGGATAACTGTCGTGTTGTTCAGTGGACGAAGGCGAAAAACAGTTGCGACCAGATCTGAGTTGGCTGCTAAAAACGTTCGTGTGTCAAGTGTTTAATGACGCTGAGATGATTAGGCGGGCATTCGGTAGACGGCGTCCATGTTCGGCACAGGCAGACCTACCAACATAAACACAAACATATTTCCTCTTTTTGAAGAATGTGTCGCAGACCAGTTTTGGCTACAAGGTCATAAATCATGGTCAGTATCTTACACGAGAACAGGTTATCACAAGTTCCGAAAAGACAAAGCCATTATAAACTTAAACCGTCACAAAAATCTACCCGTCAGAGTTTAATATCAATTTCTGCAACAGGAATTTTTAATCCGATTTTTTTCTGACTAGTCACACACAGATGTACACATTTTTGCCAATTTTAATGGATGTGCTATTACTTTTTTGTATTGCCTCAACCCCGCAAATCGATACATTTTAACATATGCATAACCTCGCTTTAATCCGGGACGTGCACATTCAAACTTCAGCTGGGCTTACATGTAATAAATACTGTCCAGTAAAACGTCTTATTCCACTGTAAAACACGTTACACGTAATACTGATCCAATATTTGCATATTTAAAATGTAATAAATGTGCAAAAATGAATTTGGCCTGTTAATTGACATTTTAGCCACTATGCTTTAATAAAATATGGAGTAGATGTGTAAATTGCCTTAAATATATGCTAAAACATTGCTCGTTTTTTAATTAGTATGAATATTGTGATTACGATCTTGAATGGTTGATTTTTAGACACCCTGTAGGCTGTAGAAGGAAAGTCGCTAGTATTAAGATTGTCGATTTCGTGAAAACTATACGATGCACTTCTGGTATCAACATAGGTTATTACAGTTTATTAAATTAGCGACATGATTTGACCGTAAAAGGAAAATAAAAAAACAAAGTCCTTCCAGAGCCACTTGGCTCATAGGTTGGCGCTGTTCTCCAAGACCAAGACACGGTGCCTGTGTGTCGCACTGTGGGCCTGTTTACCACCCAGCTTAGTACCGAATAATACTGCTTGGTGACTAAGGCAAACGTGTGTGAACAACTTGCTCAAGGTCACACTTGCCAGTTCAGCAGCTGAGATTGAACCTCGATCGCCAATTACAGGATGAACGTCCTAACCATGCCACCGATTGAGCCACACTATAATTTGAGATCGGTGACCTAATCGCACCATGGATAAAACATTGCTTGTTTTGACATTAACCAACATGCGTTATTGTACTGTTAAATAGTACAAGAAGTTATTTAAAAGTCGACAAGCTGTGAGCAGCTAAGTTCAACTGCAGCTAAATTCAAAGGTTTGCACAGTTTTATTCGTTTTTAAATTCTAACAACTAAGCGTTCATCTCAACAGCTTCAGTATAAAAATTGATAATATACATCGCCGTTCCTTCGCAATAGTTTTATTGGTATAATTTTAACAGCATGCAAATTATAGGCATTTCTTTTAAATACGACTTTGCAAGGAGGGGCTATCTCTTTAAGAAGTGCGAATCCCATATTATCAGGGCCAGGTGACTTGCCACGAGATTTGACAGACATCTTTGAAAACTGTAGAAACTCACGCAAGTGTGACACCATCTTTCGAGAAACTTCCGGCTTCTGGTTGTCGTCCGGCAGAATGAAGGTGGTTGGTTTGCGCGTCAGTGCGTTCAGTGACGTTAGAACGCGTCGACGATCATGCGGCTGCTGTTGATCAACCACGACCTGCGCTTGCGTTTTGCCTTTCTTAGCGCTGTCACGCAGCCACTGCTCCACACTCTCGGCGCCTCCTACATGACGCCTAGACAGACGCCGATGACCGACAAAGAACATTGGTCGACGTCGCTGTTGACTGGTGAACGGTCCACGATCATCGTCGTTTTGTTCTTCCCAGACGTCATCCGCTGACGTCGAATTCTCGTCTTCTGCCGCTTTCAAATCATCACCGGTACTATCCCAGATCTCTTCCGCTCCGTCATCGTCGCTGCCAAGTCCCAGACCAGCGATCTGCAGACCACGACCATTCTCCCGACCAGTTTGACGCAAATCGCGCCGTTTTCCAACAAAGTGGACGGCATTGCAGTGGCACAAGTTTCCACCGCGACCCCAGACGCACAGTTTCTGGCAGTAATCAGAGAAAGAGAGCGATGCAGCGTTGGACTTACAGCGAGGACTTGCACATAGGCATGTCACTGTCACAGTAAGCAACAACCACATGAAAGACATCGCCATTCACCGGCAATAGCACTGCAACCTGTCTGTCTCTCCGCTACACATAGGGTGGCCCAAAACTTAAGCTACTACCGAAGTTTCAATAAAGCGTCAGTGTGTATTGAACTCTCTTAAATAATATTAAATACGCAAGCCTAATGTGAGATATTTTTTGTGTGTGTCAACCGTGAAGCTGCATAAGTGTAAACAATGTCAATAAGTTCGTTTTAGCAATACGTGAGTCTACTCTTAGTCTATCCTTTAGATGAAAGTGCGTCAACAATTTCTTTTATCCAATGTTTTCTTTTTTCACAGGTTTTCAATCAAGAAATTTCACTATTTACGCTCATGTTACTCGTCACAGCTTCAAGCACAGTAACTGAGAGTGATGACGTCACATATATAATGCCATACTACGAACTTTTAATATTCTAGTGCTTTTAATACTCAAATTTGACGAAAAATAGCCCAATTGCATGTTTTAACATGAATAGCCGATAATTCGGTAGAGGCTTACTTTTTGGGTCACCCCGTAAACCTATACTTGTGTTTCTGCTCGGCGCCTATGTCGAATTCAGCTCCAAAACTTCATTCACTGTGGTCGATCTGGTGAACTTGCTACAACTATCGCCCGACGAACGCAACTACATGACGCAGCTTGCGACGCTGATGGTAACGCCTTTCGACTTTTATAGGAGTCGAAAATATGTCGCGGGCGTGCGGGGCTGCGGTAGCCTAATTAATGCAAATCTTCAGCTGCCAGTGCGTAGGCAACAGTGGACGAGCGTGACGGTGGTTAGATAATCGCTTGCGTCAACACCGCGTCTCGATGAATGAATGTCCTTGTTCTGCCACTATTTATCAATAGTTGCAGATTGCGATAAATGCTTGGAGGAGTAAATGTCGCTGGGATAGCAATAGTGGACATAATGCAAACCGAAGCCTATAAGGAGGTGATGGTGTTGCTATTGTTCGTTGATTCATGTTACGGTGAGATTTATGTCGTTAGTGATCGACGGTGAATGAGATAGAAGCAATTGTCGCACTGTTTGTCCACGTTTTGTCGCCACCGTGATATGAAACACGCTGACCAAGTGCTATTTCTAGCGTCGTCCGACTGTATAATGTCAAAGTTCGTATGCAACGGCCTGCAGAAAGAAAGAAAATTAAGAGCATATCTTACTTCTTTTTCATAAATGTTCTATATAGGGCGTGGCTTGACATTCCAGAGTGTATCAACTACAAACTGTGAACGTTACTGTGCATCGCTGCTTGCAGGAAAAAGTTCCGAGGTACCTGATCTGTAGTTGCACACCAGTTTCGGAAGTCGCCGGCCGTCGACAACTACGCTCAGCCAGTCGACGACAACAGCTTATAGTGCCGCATTACCGGCTGAATACGTTCTGGCGTTGCTACTACTTGTGGAACTCTATTCCGGATCGTCTCCGTGACCCAACACTGAGTTCTGACAGTTTTAGGAAACTACTTAAAACGGAATTATTTGCTTGCTATTAAAATCACTAAGCGCAGCAGAGATGCTTCATGATTCTGCGCTAGATAAATTGACGCTTGGCATTGACATATTTTGGTTTCTAACCGGTATGTTGGTCTGCCTGTGAACGTCCCCTTTTAAGCAGCTCGGTCACCATGTCGTGTGTCTGTCAGCATGCACTCAGGACAATGCGACTTATAGGCCAGAGCCTATAGCCATCGTTATTCTGCAGCCCTGTGGATGGGGCTGCATATTGATACCGTGACGCTGCGGTAATTGTGACTCGTTGCGAAGCCAACAGCAGACACCGTTAATGATAAATTAAGTAAAATGGTGGTATTAATACAACATTTTAAGCTCTATCCCTGTATCAGTCCCGTGAATTACAGAGCTAATAATAGTGCAAGTTCTGAACATATCTATTTGCAGCCGTTTGAACTTTGAAGTCAGTTGTCGTACAGGTATTCGACAGAAGTTTTGTGTTTTACGCTTATACAACGTCACAATTTCTTGACTGAGCCATGCAATTGCTAGAGCCGAATGTGGAGTTTATGCCTATCCCGTCGTCTGAGTTACGGAAAACACACACACTGAAAACGCAGCCGCACTTTTCTTCGGGCCGTTACACTGCGAGTACAGTGGTAGGCCTACTCACATAGTGTCTTGTTAGGTGTTCATGGTTTCGGCCACTTGTATTTACTAAGACCTGCTAACGTTTTGCCAGCTGGTTGCATAGGAAAGTTGTAGGCATACATATAAGATGTATAGCTTCGATCTCTTCAGCTGCTGAAAGCAGTTGCTCAAGTTTCTGATGTCGTAGAAACTGTCCTGTAGAAAATCGAGATCCGGTAGAGTTCAGCGCCGATCGAAGTTTCAGTTATGATGAAACATTCGGCGTTTGTCCTGCGTGATGCGCATTACCTTGCTGGGAGATGAATCTACCGTGGGAGTGAATGTTATGGATTTCAGTCATAATACTTTATCAACGTAATGCTGATGCAAGTCGATTTTCAATATGTCGGATCCACACGACTTCGTGGTATAAGAATTTTTTCTTAAGTATGTCTAATAATAGACAACACATGCATAAATTTGGCACTTCTAAAAATATTCCAATAAAATGTAGCATCGTCGTTAGTAAGGTTTGAATTGAATGATAGTAATTCAAACAAATGCAACAGGATCTAGATATTTTGACTGAAATTAGTTGTGCAAGAGCGTTTTGTGAGGACCGGTAAATTATTGCCGTTTCCCTAATTATTCTCATATCACGGGCTCTATACCAGGATTTCAGAATAGTGGGATAAATCTGGGGTATTTGTGGTCGCACGTACTCCTCAGAAGCTGAAGCAAAATTTGCAAACAGACACATACACATTTAGCTTCATGTGAACGCTTTCAAAACTGTCGGTATATAGCGATTTAAATGATATACCAGATGGCAATTTTGTGCATATGTAAATGAAACGAAAGTGAAACGAAACTGAAACAAAACTGTTTTGCTTCACCCAAAACAGCCATGAAATGTTTTAGCTGTTTTAGCCAATCACAGCCGGTATCCACTGTTTATGCAAAACTGATGTCTATGATGCTGTCAATCAAACTTTAGTCAACATACATGAAGATCATATGCGTTACTAGATTCGGTAAAATTTACTACATGTACAGGGTGGCCCAAAGAAGTAAGCCACCACCAGTTTTTCAAAAAATCGTATTAAAGATTGCCAACGAGATTAGATTTCTTCGTAAAGTTAATGTATGAATCAAGCACTATAATACAATCCGTTGGTATTAAATATTCTATGCGTTACCTACTTTTCTGACGTGATTAACCATGCCCGTCCCGCAAAGTAGCGATATGCGTCACATGCAGTAAATGGTGTCAGCGCTCCCTCTGGCATCAGCTCGCATTAGCAAGCTGTAAAT
>Ga0056116_1001087_pt1 | contig 10277 bp, 6 predicted proteins | sample WorMetOlspDAHAB2_FD_67352 | JGI IMG/M metagenome (GOLD analysis project Ga0056116, IMG submission 67352) | Marine gutless worms symbiont microbial communities from Max Planck institute for Marine Microbiology, Germany - Olavius sp. DAHAB.2 ...
GAAACGTAATATTTTCAACTATCTCACTGATATTAAACTTTTAACTAAACTCTAAATCTTTAAGGCACGATATAGCCTTACTGTGCTGAAAGTGCCGTTAAACCCCAATTCAATCAATTACGATAGTTTATTGCATATTGTGGTGGGTTGGAGTGAGGTAGCTAGGTGTACAACATTCTTGTAGTATCTCTTCATGTTAGTGGAACAGAAGCCGTAAGTGACACAAATTAAACAGAAATAAGACATGGTGTACTCGCACTGTTAAATGCCAGAAAGTCGGTAACCATTGAAAACCTGCAATCTGCAATAGCTGTCTACTGAGACTGAATTTAATCGTGGTCTAATGACTAATGAAGATACGGTATACATTGAAATTTGATTAAAACAACAGCAAAGAAATCATGAAACGATTAGCAATGAAAAATATTTTGTGGTAGCGTGGAATATATATTGATGCAGATTCTACGCATGTGCTCTTGGCATGCAACTACGCCCTCGTAGGTATACAGAAAAGTGTTATGCTGAAATTTTCTGTTTTTTTTTATCTTATTGATATTGCCCATTCATCGATTATATCATGTTGGCCATTCATGTGCAATGTGTATTATAACAAACATAACCTGAATATAGACTGTCTATAGTTGAAGAATTGTGTATTGATTGACAGCAATGGAACATTGAACTGGGCCCTGCTATTTGAAACAGCTCTTGCCATCTTCTTCCTTTATTGTCCAGGAATGGACAAAGGACTTCGTATTTATCCGCTCAGGTTTTTACCCATTTTATACAACCACAAATGTAGATTTTCGTGTTCTTCTTTAAAATGCATTGCAATCTAACGATATGTACCATGTCTTAGCAAAACGCCCCTAACTTTTGGGCTTTCTGTTGCTTGCAAAAATCATTAAAATTATTCTAATTTGAAATTAGAATAATTTTTGGTCCACATCAGCAAACTTTCACATATGCATATTCATATTCAGCAGTCAGCTACTGTTTTGAGTATCAGCAACAGAAATTATATCATGTTCTGCAGTCGAACCTTTTACAGTGATAAACTTGCTGTTTGCTGCTGAAGAAGCTACGTAGACTGTCGCACGAGTAGGACATGGCGTCATTATGTTTCGTTTTGTTTCGTCGTTTCTTTTTAAAAGCAGAGTTCGTTAAAATGAGATACATAGAAAGTCGAATAAGCTTAGTGTATTTGGCGATTCTGTCTACCAGAAGTTATCAAAGTTAATTCCAGTGTCCCATAGTTTTGAAGCTAAAAGCGCTATGCTCGGTGCGTTATTTAAACTATGAGAACTGAAAACGTTTGCAGATTTTTCCAGTATAAATATGTTCTTTCTGACTGTGTTATTCACCCTGTTTGTTGTTGCGCCTAGATGGTCTTGGTGGTTTGCGCCATGGCCTTTCTTCGTCCTCGTTCTGGTTTATGACGAGCTGCGCAAGGTTGTGCTGAGGATCTATTACGGCAAAACTCCGCCCAGCTTCGTTGAGCGAGAATTGTACTACTGACGATTTTACTCCGTACAGTGTTAAAACACTGACGATGAACTGTTTAGCAGCAGACTTGGTTGCGAAGTGAAACATGGATCTCTACATTCAGAGATAGTCTGCGGAGAACTGCTGTACATTACTGAATATTTTTTAGCTGCGTGTTTTCATAACTGATTTGTCCGTCCTGCGACTTGTTTTTAATAGTACATGTAGTTAAATAACGAACTGTGCTTTTCAGACTTCTACTCAGATTTTCGTTATTATTCCTATCCTCTGTTGATACGTTCTAGTGGAATTGGAAATTATTACTTGTGGTAGGGGTAGTAATACTGGCAACAACAATAATAATTAAATTAATTGTGGTCATTACTTGTAAAGAATGCGACTGTTTAGGTACACATCTTATTATCTTATTTGTTGGCATATGTTTCACTCAAAGCCCGCTCTCGTGCAACTTTTGTTCCTGCTAATAACCGCATACTGAACTGACTGCATTTTTGCTGAACTACTGTAAATATACTTGTGTTGTGTGTATAATGTACACGGCATATGACTTCCGTTATCTCCGTGCATGTTATCATGTTAGAACTCGCTGACTACCGTCAGAGCGTTAATGTGCTGCATGGTTATTAGGCCTGTACACGTACACCGGTCGATACACACGATTTGTTGCGTCACAGTGTGTACAGCAATGATTGATATCATCCTGTGTAGTAGTCGTTAGCTGGCAGGCGTTCTTCAACTATACATGTAGTTTCTGTGTGTAGTTGTCCCTTTTTGGCTATATCCAACTCCAGCAAGTAATTGACATCATCATCAATGGTGAGCCCCACTCTGCAATGCAGCCATTTTCACTGTTATCTTCGCACCACGTACTGGTGCTGGAGTTGAAGGTCCTTCGAATCCAAATCTAACGTTGTCGTGCAGCAAGCGCTTCCAGACCCGCAACAGACACAAAGAGCCCTGGTGTTGTCCATGGCAGGGTCTGATCCAGCTACGTGTCTGAACAGTCTCGGGCGTTTGGCCTGTTAGTATGTTGGAAGGGACGATTGGTTGATTGGTTGGTGATGATGTAAGAGCGGTTAAATTTGAAACTAGTCTTCATTTCACCGAACCACAAATATTTAACAGCTCAGCTGTATATAGCATTTAAAATAAATACAACGCTTAGCTATACCTGCCGCGCAGTAATAAATAATAGCCTAACATCAACGACGGTTAGCCTATTGTTTGCGGAACTGCTCATAACCCTCGGCGCCTGTGAAGATGACATCAATCCAAATGCGCATCGTTTCCGGCGTCGGCGCGATGAGAAACAGCGTCCGTTCGACGGTCTTCACGCAGAACGTGCACTCGGGCCGCGCACTGCGAGATCGCCGCTCATGGTCGACGAACACATCCTGGATGGTCTGGAACCAGATGAAGGCGCCGTCGGATCGCTTCTCCGTCTTGTCAGTGTAGTAGTGCAGACAGCGCTGCGCTCGGTCAAAGACGAACCAGCGCCGTTTCCACTGTCTGACGGCGCCGCTGGCGTTCAGCTTGGACAGGTAGCCGTGACAGGTGCTTGCTGTGAGTTGCACGTGCACGCACTGTTCGAGGTGATGACCAGCAGCCTCGATGAAGGCGCGAAGGTCCAAGTCACGGTCGCGGACTGGCAGGTAGCATGTCAGAGGACGCGCACTTGTCTAACAGAATACACCAAACGGGCAAGGATTTCAGTCACATCTGTAAAACTCGCATTTACGTAGGCCTATGCCTATAGTTTTGAATTCATGCTGCACTCGTTGCATAATAAACGATAACAAACTGTAATGATGTAGTTACAACGCTAGCAGTTCTTTGTTTAATGACTCCTCAGCAACACTTTGAGAATGGTGTAACATCACTGTTGCATTTTCGCTAATCAACAGGCTTCGGTTACTTACCTATCAAAAGTTCATAAACAATGCAGAGACACTAATTGCACGACGTTAGTGTTTACTGACGAAAAATGATGGCAGTAACTGAGTTAATTTGTCGATTCGACATATAGTTGCCGTATGTTTCAAACACCAGAACTGTACCAGTTATAGCAAGACAGAGACAGCCAAAACCTGAACCTAATCTCCTGTAGGCTATCATGCGTGGAGGTCCGTGCTTAAGTTCAATGAGTTACAACGGAAATCGCAAATGCTGACACAGGACCGTCTGCCGACATTCCGAAATTTGTTCTCAGCTTTCGCAAACGACACAGGTGAAAATTTCGATTTTTACTTCGATGCTCCACTACTTCGCCAAATATTTAGAAAATGGAGTTTTAAACGTAAAAGGACGGAATTAGCAAATAAATAACGCGTTCAAGTAATTTTGATACGCCCAGTCCAAAATGCACGTAAATAAATAAAAAATATCGCGGGATTTTCTTGTCAAACATTTTCATTTTAACCTCACAGTAGAACGGTTTTAGGCTGACACAGACATAAAATATCAAAACCGAGAAAGATGTAGGATATATAGCAGCGAAAGCTCTCAAACTCGTGCGTAATATCAGAAATAAAGAACAGTTGGTCATCTGGTGCGTACCGACTGCTGCAGCTGCTGTGATGATCTGTGGCGCAGCTGAACAGAGCCGCTGTCGACGCGTGCAAGATCGCTGCAGCCGGATGAACTCCGATGAAGTTGGGTGTGCGACAAGCTCTTCGACGGCAGCGACGCAGCAGAGGCGGCGGTGGCGGCAGTTGAGTCGGACATGAGGCGACGGCTGCAGCTGGCCGCCCGCGGTCTCAGCTGCACCGCCGCTGACGCTGCCCCCGATGCCCGGCCGACTCGCCGTCGCTCTGACCAGCGCGTCGACGTCGGCGTTGAACTCAGTTCGATGAGTAGATCACCCAGAGGATCAGCGCTCGCCACCTGCTGACACATGTCACACACTGCTCTCATCCCGCTTCAGCCTGTCCGCGCTTCGATCGTACGCTATCACGTCGGCGCTATACCGCGGCCAAACCTCAGTGGCCGTATGGAAGATCACTGTTCGAATCCTGCCTGGTCTGGGCACTTAAGAGTGTCCATTTAGGTCTAATGCAGGTGTGTAAATAAGCGAATTTTAGCTTGAACGGGGGCTCAACGACGATGAGCGTTAGAATAACGTTTTAAGGTCCAAAGTAGTGTCGCTTGGTGCTTACTGCACCGCCGATGTTTCGTAAGATTCAAGCATGCGAACGCAGTGTTGACAAGATAGCACGGCAGCTGATAAAGCTGTGGCGACTGGCGAGCTGATTCATCTACACCGTGTCCCCCAAAAAGTCTGACAACTTTGGTGCGCTCTAACTCCAAGTTGCACAGTTAAATGCTGATAATTTTTTGGCAATACGATGCAAAATAGTATCTTATGAATGTTCCAATTTCGCAGATTTTTTTTATTGCGTTCCAACTTGTCTACTTTCTAACTTTAACTATAACCAATGATAGCTACTAAAATAACGCCATGCAAAACGTGTTTTCTGCAGCAGACTGCTGGTGGCGGATATTTATGTAGGACAACGGTTTACTGATTCAGTCTAATCGTCACAAAAGAATTCTGTAATTTTCACTCGCAAACCGACGTCTAGCCATGTAGTTGCTATTGCCATGCGGTAATGTCGTTACTGGCAGCGAGTGTCGAAACGTGATGCCCGTGAAACGAGGGTTGCTCTTATCGGTTGCAATAACGAATGGCTGTATCGCTGACAAGCCACATTCCAACTGCGCTCGACGTTAAAAACACGTCATTGGTGAAACAAAAGTTCTGAAACAAGTGAGTGCCCAAGCTTCCTGATTAGTCACATAAATGTTTACAGCGACTTTTCTGCCTGAAGAACAGGAAGAGATCTCTTATCCCGGTTATCCGCTCTATGGGAAATGTTTTACTTTTAATCGGAAATGTTCTGCCCCACAGAGCTTTTTTAAATTTTAACCAAAACAACTCGGTTCTATGAAGAGTATGGCCGACGAAAAACTACAGTTGTTCAACAAATGCAGTAGATTAGTAGAATATGTCTGTCAGTTCTATCCAGAAAAAGCACTACCACCGACACTGACAGTATAAATACGACAATATGTTTTGAGCAACATGTGAATAGCGTCTTCGGTGTGGATCTGCTGCATGTCTGCATTTTATTTATAACTCAAAACGCGAGTGTTTACCTGACGATTTCGTTCGGTTGAAGATGTGTTGTCTGACAGAGGCAGAACAATGCCTGCCGGTGCTGCCGAGCTATTCCGCAAACTGCCGATTACAGTTTTTACTTGTCGTGGCATCGTCGTCGCGTCTGCCTCGCGTCGACGATCGATCTGCGACCACAGCTTCGCGATCGTTTCCGCCCGCTCCTTCTCCATCAACGCCAGCTTCTCTTCCAACTGTCGCTCCAGTCTCTTCTGCTCGTACAGTTCGCGCAGGTCGCGCTCACCCTGGTGCGAAGTCGACGCGTCGCTGCCCGCGTGAAGTTTCCGACTGCTCACCGACGCCACTTGGTCCGTTGACCGACTACTGACGTCGTCGTCATCATCGTCCTTCGTCGAGTTGGACTCGGCGGTTTCTTTGTCGGCCGAGGGTGTGGTTGCCGGTTGCGGCTGACGCACATCTCCCTGGCTGATAAACTGACGCTCAGTGACGCTGAGCGACGGCGGCTGCTGGTCCACGTCCCGCCGATCCAGCTGAATTGTCACTGCTCGTCGTGCTGCTCGCGGCGGCTTTTCCAGGTAGCAGCGGCTCATCGTGGTCGCTCGCTGAAGATCGCCCGACTGCTGACGTGGGGTGTCGGTTCGAGTCGGCGACGACAGAAGACAGCCAGTCGACTGGCTCGTTTTACTCATGACTGACCGCGGCGACGACGGTGTGGCGCTGGTGGAGTTGGTCTGCTCCACCAACGGTCTCGCTGTCTTAGACGCAGCCGTGGGCGATGTCTTTAGGTGCTGCAGACTGTTCGCCTTCAGCAGATTATCGAGCCTGCTCATCGGCGTTGTCAGTTCCGACGTTGATTTCCAGTGCGATGTAAGCGCCGCAGTACCGCCTTCCGTCTTTTTTGTCTCCGTTCTAAGCTTCCGGCCTCGCGTTGGCACATCATCGGAAGAGCAGTTATCACTTCCGGTGGACTGGCTCGTGTTGTTTGGGCTCGGTTTACTGTCGACCAAGCTGGTCGGTGCTGGCAGTTCCGGTCGGAGGACAGTCTTATCGTTGTTAGCAGCGACAGTGGCAGCGGTAGACTCGGTTGGTTGTCGACGTCGACTACTACTGCGTTCACGAATCTGCTTCAGGTATCCCTTGAACGGTTCGCTGATGCGCTGAGCCACCTCGGTACCGATTCGCTTCACGGACGACGGGCTGGGTGATGTCTGCTGCACTCGGCTTCGACTTCGGCGACAGCGACTCGGCGACGGAGAACGAGTGCGCAACAGCATCGTCTTGATGAACGACACCGATGACGCCGAACTGGGAGACTCGTGGCGCAGTTCAGCGTCGACGACCACCTTCTTGTCGCCACCGTCTTTCGCATTGCTGTCGTTAGGCGTCGTCTTATCAACGCGCCGCGACGGCGTGTCCCTCTTTAGTGTATCACTTGTTACTTGTTGTCGTGCCATATTTTGCGGTTCTTTTCTGTTATCGACGCCAGGCTTTTTCATGCTGCTTCTCAACGTTTCGGCAGAACCTAGAGTTGGCGTGGCTGAAGGCGTCTTGTCGCCCTGCAGCTGGTTGCGGCGAGACAAGACAGGTATTTGGCTTGCTGCGGAAGGCGAACCGATACTGTCCGTGACTCTGGTCTTACTGGGTCGGATGCTGTCCTGTGGTTTGGTTTCAGACGCCGAGGACACAGCCACACTGTTTCGTGCGACTTGATCGCGTGCGGCTGTGCAGCTGCTATCCGTCGGTCTCGATCTGTTGCTTGTCTGCGCGTCTCGCGCGCTGGTGGCAACCGCAGCGGGTGAAGTTGTCACAACGCTGGTCGTCTGGTCGGCTTCCCGTCGCCGAGTTCTAGAGCGACGAGTAGTTGCGGCGGCCGCTGCAGCGGCGACAGCGACATCCACGTTGTGGTCATTCTGCTCCGGTGTGGTTGGAGACGCCGTGCGGTCACTACTCGCTGGCGACTTAACGGCGACATCATCGTCGGCGTCAACGTGCTCGTCGCTGGATGACTTGGCAGGTCCGTTACGAACGACAACGAGAGGTCTGACGGAAGCAGACTTTGCGCTGGCTGACCGCGACAACTTTGCGACAGCTGCCGACATTATTGCCTCCTTCAGAAGAGTCTTGTTGTCGTTCAAGTAGGACTGCGACGAAGGCGCCGTTGGTGATGTTGGCGAAGTGACTGTCCCGGCAAACACCGGCGACGTCGGATTTGGATTCATTTGCGGGCGGCTGTCTACGGCGCAGCGCGCACCGAACTCGACTGACGGAGTTAAACCTCCTGCGCTGGAGACGGAGAGTTGTTGTTGCTGGCGCTGATTATAACGACGTTGTCGCTGGTAGTCGTCTGTTATACGATGCTCCACGTAGCGACTGGTCACCGAATCGTTCACGCCCGACATCTGGCCGCGTTGGACACTGGGCTCGAGAAGTAGCAGCGGCCGGGGACGAGAGCGCGACCGTGCGAGGGTCCGACCGTCGACGGCGGACGTGGGTTGTGCCCACAACGTAGGCGACTTCGCAAGCGTGTCGGGACAGTCAGCTCGACGACGAAGCGCATCAGCGACGGGTGTTGACACGTGCACAATGTCATCCGGAACAGCGTAGATATCACGTCGACGTGACCACTGCCTTCGTCCAGGGTGATGATGGTTGACGCGGTCGTCTGCGGCCGGCCCTTGGCGACTGAAGGCTGAAGCGTTCACTCTTGCGGCTGTCATATCGTAAGTCGAACTCTTGTTCTTGTTGGATGTCGATGCCAGTCGATATCGGACGTTCTCCATCTTGTTCTTTGGCACCGTTTAAAACTGAAACAAACGTATTTCCTTGTTAATCTTTTTTGCATAATCACACACTGTCATGCTTCGTGCAGCTACCTATACTTAAGTGCATTAATAATGCACGACATTTACTGACTTCAAGCGAGGACAGAGGCTTACATTTGCACACTGCATTTACAAAAAAAGCAAACGTTTAGGCCTAGGCTTAAATGTATATTGCAAATAGGCCAACCTACCAGCTGTATATTTTAACGCCTAATATTACATATTAACTTTGTATCTGCATCCCAATTCATATATTTTGTAGGCTACAGTAATAAAGGAAATGCCCGCCAATGCGCCTTAGGCCTACTTAATATAGGCCTAGGCATAGTTTGAGCGTTTGGCCCAACTATAACCTCAGCTTGTGGCCAGTATGAGTGCAATCGCCGCTCTGCTGGAGAAACGGCACCGTCAACATCATTCATACATGGATTTTAAGCATACTAATTTCGGATAATCGATTAATGTCGCTTTCCGAGTTTGATTAACGATAAATCGACATAAAGGATTAGTCGACTAATCGAGGATTAAATGTGTCCGGTAACGGAGAGCGTGTATCAATTAATAATCAGCGAGCATTTAAAATCGATTTTGAGACGGTTTTTTCGCCATCTCCTGCTAGTACAAAATAAGAAAAAGGCTAAAAGTTAATTGGCGAAAACAAACAAACAAACAGTTAAGCTATACATGCTGTGCACGAGGCAACTTGAAGCAACTTGACTTTGTAATCGGTTATATGATGAAGAACCAAGTTTAATGAGGGATGACACAGGAACTGTTGAAGGCTGAATAATGTTTTCTTAATTTTATGGCAGTAAAACCCATAGCCTATGATATCCGCTTCTCTGTCGTACGCCATACCAACCATGCACGAACACGACGGTCCACAGATAGCCACGTGGACTGGACATGCCTCGTCGCCTCCGCGCTTCTCATCCATTGAACAGCGCCATATGTCGGTTTTCGGTCGACGTGTTGCCCTGTAAACATTCGTCGGTATTTTAACGACATGTGCCGACGCCGTCAGGGCAGAGCCGGCGGTGCGCACGACGCCTTAATTCAATCCACATGGCCGCACGCCATTGATAGATGCGGTGAAGGGGCAAGCCACAGCCAGCCGCAGAAACTCAGAGTGCCACGCCGCAACCGAAGTGCATGAGCAGCCGGAGCGGGGCGAAGAAAGTGATGGGCAGCCGAACGCCTGCAAATATGTAAACGACGCCGGTGATTTTTCTGCATACGGCAGTTGCGCTGTCTGCCTCAGACGCCTTCGTCGATTTAAGCTCGGCCGCCCACAGACAACGCGTTTTCTCGCTTTGCTTTGAATTGAAAGCGACGCAAGGACGCATGGCAGAGCAAACACAGACTAAATTAATACTACAGAGTAGCAGTGTATACGCATTCTAAGCGAGCGCGCTTACAAAAACACTATAAGAAAAACGCTGCCACTTCTTCGATCAACATGCAAAGTCCTTCCCGAGTCATGTGGCCCAGCAAACGGGGGCGCTGAAAATGCGGGAGTGATAATGCGTATAAATCCGTCAGAAGAGATACCATAAGATAGGCCTACCAGTAGTTCAGCTAAAGTGAATCGGTCTCGGGCAGGCCGTGAACGATGCTCATGAACAGCGTTAGGATTAGGGATTCCATAATTATAGTATATCATCAATTAATTCAGTTTCTTATAAATTGACTCTGTGCTTACGATATGTACGTATATATCGAACTGTCTGTTAGTATGTCATACGTTTTCTTTCGATTGAAAGCTTGTGTTAGATAGTATCAAATACATGCAACTACAGTGAAACTAAAAATCA
>Ga0056116_1001088_pt1 | contig 10275 bp, 9 predicted proteins | sample WorMetOlspDAHAB2_FD_67352 | JGI IMG/M metagenome (GOLD analysis project Ga0056116, IMG submission 67352) | Marine gutless worms symbiont microbial communities from Max Planck institute for Marine Microbiology, Germany - Olavius sp. DAHAB.2 ...
AGATGAAATTGAGAATGGATATTGCCACGTCGTGACAGATCCGGTTTAGCAATTGACAGATCACCTTTGTACTGCATCGAACGTATAAAGCAAGTATCTATGGCAAGGCTTCTTTTTACAGCTTACTACGCTGATGTATCACAGTCTATATTGGTTGTTCTGCCTTCAGATATACGACGCACAGGATTCGTGGCGCGTTATGGTAGCCCGCACATAGCCCCAGATAAGACATTCCTTTTGACAGTTCCTACTTTACGTTACATTACGTCTGTTTAGTTCTGTTACCATGCTAAAACAATAAAATAAGACAACGAAACAATGAAACAATAATTTCTGCTATCACCAAAAGACTGTGCACTGCGGCGCGGAGTTCCGACATTTTGACCAGTTAACTTTGGGGTGACAGTTACGTTATTCTGTCCATGGTAGTTGCAGTCACCATCTTGTATAGTAAAGTATGCTTCAGCAATGTGACATCGTAAACATAACTCGGCTGTGTGTAAATTTTACCATCCACTTTACACGATCTGCATATTTAGCCGATTTCCGCATTTTATGCAAATGTTTGTTTACGTCGTTAACAAACATTTGCATAAAATGCGGAAATCGGCAAATTAACGTACGTTGCCGCATTTAGAGAAGTCCGGATATCTGGTAACAAAGGTGTTTGTTACCAGATATCTTTCACAGTATTTGTGTTATCCGACAAAGAACACACGACTTCATGATTCACTTCTATTGTGACTAATTTCTTGCACCAGAAGCTAATAAATAGCGCATTACTTAAGATATTGCGTCGAAGGGGTTGTAAATAAGTCATAAAAATTATTTCCTTCAAGCTCTAAAGGTTGTTGGTACTGCTGATATTCAACATGGCAGGTCGCAGGTGCAAGAGATCCCAGGATCGAACCCGCGCATAAAGTCATTAAAATTATTTCCTTCAAGCTCTAAAGGTTGTTGGTACTGCTGATATTCAACATGGCAGGTCGCAGGTGCAAGAGATCCCAGGATCGAACCCGCGCATCAGACAGTTTCTGTGTTTTTCACGAAAATCAGTTTTTTTTCCTGCTTTAGATACGGGCTGCACACTTACTGCAGTGCCTAGGTCGACTTAGCCTTCCACCCTCCGAGGGACGGTAAATGAGTATCAACTTCATGGTTGAGTAATAATACACGGCGATGGGTGAATGTTCACAGGCGGACTCAAAGGTCAAGGTCTACAAGTTGGCGGCCACCTGGCGCTGATCGACTTTCTCTCGGAGGACCCAAAGTGAACTCTTGCGATGCCGTCCAAACTCACAGGGTCACTGAATATCGGAAAGAAGAAAAACTGTAGGATTATGGAACTGAATGACGCATGTTTAGACAGAAATGCCAATCACCCACGGCGCTTGCGTCGGTTGTATCATTAAAAATGTTAAACAAATGTTTAAATGGTCTTCTCTTAAAATCAATGTATCATGACAGTTAACATCACATACTGGGGATGAAAGAAAGCTACCGGAATGTTTTTCGGTGTAATAGTAGTTGATCGCTGGTATTACCGACGAAAGCTTCGCTGTAATCCGCCATTCATCCGTGCGCTTTGCAGCTGCTGCCGCTGTCACTACTGACTTATAATGTTCATTGCTTCGTAAAATGTTTTATCACACCGCGTGACATACAGCGTGGTCAGACCGTGTAAGTAGTCATTGATTGGATTACCCTTACCGTCTGTTGTCGAAAGAAACAGACTTAGATTTAATTAAAGACGAACGGACTGGACACCAATGAGGTATTCGCGCATTGTAAGTCACGGCCAAACCTACAAAAATGAGAGCGTTGAAATACTGGGCCTAGCCCACTTGTAAGAAATGACTCGTAACTGCTAATACAGTCTTCTCTCAATCAGAGAGACACAAGACATGTGCATGCACGAATTAAATACATTGCAGAAGTGCCTCGTTTTCTACGAAGGCCTGTTTCTCAAACACTTCGCGTTATGACTTCCGTTGGTGGCTCTTCAAGTGCAAGTCGCTTAGAGCGGATGGCTCAAGAGAGTGCAGCATAATGGCGCATATTTAGCTGTTGCCACCAGACACCAGAAATTCTGTCTTATAGCGTCCTCTGGCCAAAAAAGCGATAGGTAAACATGGCAGCATAATTTGAAAACTTAAAAAAATAAGAACATGCAAAGCACGTGTAGTGGGAAAACGGCGTAAAAGGATCAGTGCAGAGAAACACGAAACCGTGGATTCGCATGGAAAGCTTAGAAATTAATCAGTAGCTTATAGCAAGACGCATGTACGTGACGTATGTCCCGTAGATACGGTGGTCATATTGCCGTCTCAGTTTTCCGCCAAAATTTGCGGTGTGCTCCGTTGCGAAAGAAACCACCATCACTGTAAAGGCACTGACTGCACTTTCGTCAGCGTCAAAGTGAGTGTAATTTATGACCAAAACGTTGCGAAATAGGCCTAATCCATTGCCTATCATGTCACCAGGCAGCCTTGTTTGATGCATCGCGTAAACTGCGAGGTAGACAGGCGCACCATGCGACACCGTCGCCTTCTGTTGGCGATACTGCAGCTTTGATTGGCTGCTGCAGAAGAATCGGATGTCCGCGCGTCTGTTAACAGGATAGAGGACTGGGAAGGAAGTTAAGGAGCAGGTAGAAAACATAATTGCACCCAATATTAGGCCTATATAGAGACAATCAGCGATCTTCAGTCGCAATTGTCGAGACATCGATATAGTTGTTCACGAACCAATTACTGCTTTAATGTTATCTAAAAACCGCTAAACGTGCAACCAATTTCTTATGACTCGTACTGATCAAAAATTCAGTCACCAAATCGTTTTTTCACCATCACCACCACGATTCTCAGTATTGTTCCTAACCAATATGATTCAAAAGCTATGTCATTTGTGAAGTAGCAAATTATACAGAAAAGATGTAATAAGTGCATCATTTTTGTCTGTGTAGGTTATGTGCGAAACACTGAGCCTTTGGACGCCCACAAGACAGACTCGTATAGTTTTGAGATTCAAGCTGAGGATTGTGGAGGGCGAGTTTCCGAAGACGCTACTGTCCACGTGAAAGTGAACGCAAAGTGTAGACGTGGACTTACAGGTCTCTGTTCGTCTTTTTGTACGCATATCAGGACAGCATGTAATGTTTATGCGTAAACGTGCAGAAAGTAAACGCACACAAATAATGCAGTTTCTTTATTTTCCACATAAACGCGGAGACCGATTTGAATTTCATTTTCACAGTAGTTTTAGTGTTATTGTGCGCGTGCAAAATGTGTGACAGCGGTCTACACAATTTGCAAATATTGCTGTCAGCTTCAGTGTGGCTTTGGCTGTTGATCGGCAGAAAACTTCCTTAGTGGAATTCCCCGACACCTCGTTCATGTGCCACCGTGGTTGTAACAAGTGGCTGAAATAGTATTGTGCTTAACAAAACGCTGTCCCTCATCTTCAGTGTAACTATGTCTTAGGACAGCGTTCCCGTAGTGCAGGTTGTTGCGGGTTCAGTTTGCAGGCCGGAGTTCATAACCACAGTTTGCGATTCATACTCGAATATCTCAAAAGTGCACGCCTCTTATGTGCAATTAAAACATCTTAAGAGGTTGTGTTCAAATTACGCACGATGATGTGTGTGTGTGTTTGTTTGTTTACTGCAATATAGTCGATCTATTTTGTCACTTGTACCACTTGACTGAATTGACATGACACATGATGACAGTTATTTGGGAACCACATTTTTGCAGGCGTGAGTGACACAGAGGTGAGGAATGGTGGACCGCAGTTGCTGGCGCCGACAGCTGTTCTGGGCGTTTGTGATGACACTTGTCAGCCAGAGCGTGTCTCTGTGACCTCGCGACTGCAGACGTCGCTGATTGGTCGAGGTTGCGACCGGCAGCAACTGTCGCTCAGAGAACATCGTCAGCTATGCGGTTTGTCACTCAGTGTATCAATATTTCCAATATCGTGATCATCATTGACATCCGTCACATTCACATCACATCCTGGTTGTTTGCGCTGCGTTGCACCTGAACATGCTGTGAAGACAATAAACAGTCGATAAGAGCAGACCGTATTGAATTGAAGCCGATCCCGCATACCTCACGATCAGCCTGCGGTTACCTTACCATCCGCAGAACATACTTCGTTGCTCAAGAGAGATCTATTTTCCACCAGCGATGTGAGAATTTTTAACCAACTGTAATTCACCAAAACACTGGTCGACAAAAAGTAAAGTGAGTAAACTGCTTACCAAAAAATAAACAAAGAAAGTCGCAGTATAATATGTCAGTTGCGTTAACTTCAACGAATGAAGCACCAGTTATTGCGTCTGCGCCACACTGACAACCACTTAACACAGTAGATTTTTAGACAAGCCGACCCTTGCATCTGTCATGTCACTTACTGGTAGCACATCGAACTCAGTCATGCATTGTTGCGCTGTCTCGATTGGTGTGATGTCAGAAATTGTGTGAAAACAATTGCTGATAACAAACCAGCACTGATGCACGGCAACTAGCCTACTTGAGCCATGTCTGTCTTCGTTCTGTCGACATCAATCATTTTGTGGGTGACAGCGGCGGTACATGCAACAGACTTATCAGCCATGTACTAGTTCGAATCGTGATTAGCCGTATAAATGATAACTATATAGAGTTTATTTGAATCAGTTAGTTCTGTTAATACGATGCAAATTAATCGCCGGTGATGACGTCAGCAGGTGCGTCACGTGACTACATAAATCTACTTCCGGATCCGGTCGGCGCCGACGTGTGGACGACATATTTGCCGACAGTCGAGGACATCGGTGATGATCCGATCTTTGCCTTTGACGGTCGGACGACGGCCGTCGAGGTGCCTGTCAGTGTCGTAGATCCAGATGCGCTGGGTACCAGCTTCACTGTGGCGACGTGGATGAAGCACGATCACCAAGGCAACGACGGAAAACAGCAGATCCTGTGTGCTGCCGACGGCGAAGGTAGGACGTCTGCTGCTGTTTCGAGACCGCTTTCGCTAGAATCGACGGTCGCCCAAAACCGATAATAGCTTAGCCAAAAGTGACCCCCTGGACACAGTGACAATTTGACAACGCATTACGGGATCTTCTGGTCATAAATAATCATGCTCGTGGTTGCCTCCGAAGTTTAATGCATGCACAACAAAACTATAGTAAGGAAAGTGTTTTCTTCTTCACTCTCCAGTTTCAAATTTGCTAAACATGTCATAAGAGCAAAAAGTAGTAAAATTCTGCAATGTATGGCTACTTGACAAAACTCGACGGCACAAGACGTCGCTCGACTGTCGCTTAAAACACCTTCTGAATTTACATTTGTATATTTGAGCAAATATCGCTTTAAAATTGTGTTCACCCAGAGTTTTGCAGAGTTGGAAGCACGTCTTGTGAGTCTGTTGGCTTGCAGTGATTTCTAATACGAATTCAAAGCAGGTTGTCGGCCAGCTCTTGCGGTTGAGCTTGGCTTTGCAGTGTGTTGCTGAGTGTGCTGAGTCGTGGAAGCTTTGCTGAATGATAACGCGCACGCGGCCGCTGATAGACGAATGCACTTAGCGCCGGAACATCCACTGACGCCGCCACTGCCGCCGCTTTGAACTACGCATTATATGCACCTCCATCAACCAATCTGATCACGATCCCAAGCTCGCTATGGTACTCACTCTGTCGCCCAGTTGTGGCACACTTCGGCACGGATGAATTAGCACACAGGCACAATGATTTCGGCTGCGATTTTTGCGTTTGACGAGCTGGTCATCAACTCAAAACGCATGATCATCGATATTCGACGCTGACATTGATCGCTCTTACTTCCAGCAGTTTTTTTTCGGAAACGAAAAGTGTCAATCAACTTTCAGTTCGTCGTTGATGTCTTTGCTTTGTGGTCGTATATGATGCCCTCCAATGAAAAAAACCGTACATAGCCGCGCGAATACTCGTAGTTTGTGATAGGCGGCGGGTTCGTCACAGGCTGGACGGTAGTTAACAGCGATGTCATTACTGTGCGAGAGATCGAAATTGAAACCATTCGTCGCATACAAGTTGATCGACGACGAGTTAACGCGTAATTCGCCGTTTGTAACGACAGACAGCGCCACGGTATCCCGACGCACGCACGCACCGTCATGCATTCAGTTGTGTCAGAGGCGGGCGGGCGGGCAGTGCATGCAGTGAACGCGAGCGATCTGACGAGCACTTAGGGGACACGGACGGCGCGAGCTGAGACCGCGTTTGCGGCTGTGCGTCCGTTATTTGCGATGTCTATTGATCAACGAACGATGTCGTCATGCGAAAGCGCGGGAAATCGCCATCCAGTGCACAACATTAAGCCGCAGTTATGATATGTGACTTTATTGCCACGTGGACAGTCCGTTAGTTCTGTTGCTATTTACGCGTGGCTGTCTTCTGTGGCCATCCGTGAAACTGGGCGCCGGCATTTCTTGTAGTAAATGGTCGAAATGGTGGTCAAAAATCGTGGACAATCATGTGCTAAGATGGTAATGGTAATCTGGGTGGCGTTCTGTGCGGAGCGGCTGAGTTCAGTCACTCTAGACTGAGATTATGCGCGATCTTCGGTTTCGTCAAAGTCCAAGTTTTCAGTGTATTCTTCAGCGTGAATCGATGGTGTAAGTAAGTAACGTAGTTCGTTGTTGGCACATCAGTTGTATATTCCTGCAAATGTTCAGCACGTGCGAGTGACGTCGACAGTCGATCGGTGTCGTTCTCAACTCGCCGAACGTTTTCTATACTTTTCCTGTGCCTTCCATGTTTGTAGTTGCGCTGAGCTTCGACACCTTGACTTTAGAAGTTGCGATGCAATAAATGATCGTTCTGGGCATTTGAGTCAGAAACTCTTCATCGTGATCGGAATAAATTTGCCATGTGGCATATGAGCTGGCATAACGTCAGAGATATGGGCCACACAAACCCTGGATGATGTGATGATGATGACAAATGTGCAAGCGTACGCTAGCGTTGTGTTGCCGAGGTTGAAAGGGTTAATTGGTCCGCAGGCGTCGATTAAACACACTGACGGTTAGCTGTAATATGCGATCTTCGCTATCGTGTTTGGAGACATTACAGCCACAGACAAACCTGTCTGCATGAATTTCATTTCAAGTTCGGCTACAACACACTGTAGCTGCTGATGGACGTCGTTGACGCGAAAATGTTGAAGTGTCATCCATCTCATTCCATCCGGCACACTTCTGATGAGATGTGTGCCGGATGGCATGAGATGGATTTTTAAAACATAATCATTAGAAAATAGCACCAGACTGTTCTTACTGCATGCCGGCGGTACTGTGACAACAATGCACATACTTTCAGATTAATTTTACCTTTTTGCGCTCCTAAAAAGAAGTCAAATTGACGTGTTTGCTTCTCGAATATTTTTGTTGAATAAGTTTGATGACAGTTAATTTCTGATGATAAAGTTTTCCGTATGTTTTCAGACTATTTGACTTAAAAGTTGAGCAAATTAGGCCTACAGTTTAACGTGTATTCTTTCTTCCAAATGAAAACTGCTCCGGACATGTATACTATGGCCGCAGGCACAGATGCAAAGGGTGGTGATGAACTGTGTGTCGGCATTAATACGAAGCCATTGTAATCGGAAGGTCAAAGGAAGGCGCATTGCCGAGAAAATATGTGATTTGTAGGAAGCAGTCTGTTCAGAGATTGAGCACATGACGCGTTCTGATCGACTGTTAACATCGATCAATGTCTAGCCGATCGACGTCAGAGACTCACTCAGAGACACACACGCACATGCATACATACTGCTTAGCTGTCTCTTTTGCTGTCTGCCGAGTACCAGCCTACAGCAGCGTGACGTCATATTGCGACCACCCAAGTTAATTGCTCGGCGCGGCGCGACGTTGCAGGCTGCAGTGCTTTGATGCGCGCACGTCGCTCAATAATGAACATCTGCCAGGCAAAACTGCATTTTCACATCATAAGTGCCTCGCTGCTGCCAAACACGCTGCTCGCTGATTTTCTACTAACAGAAGTGCAGCTTCAGCGGTCGAAAATATGAATTAAAGTTGAGGTATTTCAGTTACGCAGCAGAATGAAAATGTCAATGTCGTTGAATATTCGGAGAAACAACACAGAAGAAAAACTTTGTAGCGCCTGGTCTACAGATGCAGAACGACATGTTGAGTGTTAAAACATAAATTAAAGAGGGATAATATTAAAAGATCGAGGAAAATGTAACTGGCGATGGTCAGATTGAGTTGTACTAGTCGATGGAGCTGGAGTGCTGCATTGGCGTGAACAGCGCCGCGAAAGACAGGAGAAAAACAGAAACGAGTGGAGACAGGTGTCTGAGAGACAGACTCGTGAGTGAGAACAAACAACACTGGCATATCACCATGAGAATAATTGTGATAAATTCCTGCTGGAAATGTCAGAATCTGGATCGCGTTGCAAATTGCCTGCACAGAGTATGCAACGCTGTTTGCCATTCCACGATAGCAAAAATTAATGAGTTATTGATAAATATTTGTATTTAATCGAATTGTGTGCGCATTTAATTTATTCACTCAGCTGATAACATGCGCACACGAAACAGCAACGTATTGCGTTACAAGCGTTGTCAAGTTTTGATGCTGTTATTATTTTGGCGACAAACATGGCGGACGGTGTCTGAATATAATACTTTCTACAGCCATGAGATTAAGAGACGTCGCCAGCATGACACATATCCAACTGGTCGAGCCTTCTTGGTAATCCACGCTCTCGCACACAATCGCTCGCTGGTCGCTCAGTGCGTTCACAGTCTTTTCCGGAAATGAATTTTCGGTGGCCATGTTGGCCTGGTTGCCATGGCGATCAGCGCACCTGCAGCCAGCAGCAGCAGCTGCGGCGGCGGCGGCGGCCCATTGCCCACTGACGACCGCTTGATCGATAGCTATTTGATGTCGCCTGCTGCTATAGCCTACCTAGCGATGCTGAGCGAGAGCAAGACGCCCGACCCTATGTTCGTGAGCTGGGCTCGCTCTACTGACGTAATAAATCTGTATAGGGCTGCAGGTTGGACGCTCGGCCGTCGCACGAGTCAGTCAACCACGCTGCTGCTGCTGCTGCTTCTGCTGTCGCTATTCGCTTGATTAAGGTGATTCGCCCACCTCCTTGCACCTATAGCCGCCGCCGCCCCCGGCGCCGGCTAGGATTGCGGGCGACCGGGCTGTTACGACAGTCTGGTGTTCAATCCAATAAGACGGATTTGCCGCACTGGTGTAATAGAAACAAACGACTCATCACGGAATCTTACACGGAATGTAGACGTGCTAATTTTGCGCATGCGCACAAAAAGAATGCCATAAACCGCCGAAGTTGGCATACGGTGGCATATTAATGAGAAATTGTTGACCATCTGTGAACATAATGATGAAAAGTTGGTTAATATCAGAGCAATAAGTGGACAATGTGAGAAAACTTTGTGAGAGGAATTATCTACGTTTAATATAAACCGCTTGAGGTCCCTTGCCTTCTTGCTTGCACTGGCGTTGCCGTGGCAACGGAATTATCATTACTGACTGTGTCGTTGCCATTAGCAACTGCATCAGTACCGCCTGTGAAGGCTTATTAACTCAGTGTCGCTGCTGTCGACGCTGCCTTTATGTTGTTGAGTGGTGGAAGCTGCACGTGAAGTCATACCTGAGTGCAGGTCGTTGATTGATCGGCGGAGCAGGTGAGTCGAGCTATTGATCCGGCGACGGACTCCCGGCTGCAGTGCTTGTGTGTGTGCGTGTGTGTGTGTGTGTGTGTGTTTGTTTGTGTAGGACAAGCGCAGCATTAGAGACATTAGAGACGCGCACCTTACTGCTAATTAGTAACCATATGAGACATATGTTGTCTACAGTGGACTGCTGCCACTTTGATTTGAGTCTCTAGATGTTTATTAGACTCCGCGAAACTTATACATCCAGGCTAACAGACAGAGGCGTCGTGCCATTGAGACACTTGAGACACGTGCCCCCGAGGTAGTATTGCGACTGTGGTTAATAGTTTACAGAACCGAGTTAACAGTATCACTCTGTGCACAACTTTGAACGCAACAACTGGGAAAATAGTCTTTGTGACCCCAGACCTTCGGCAGTCTGGCACTTAAGTCAAGTATGACCCAGTCCCCCAGTTTGATGTTTCATTTCCTGAAAAGCTCCTGAATATCGTTGCTACTAGAGGCGAGATTTTTAGCCTGAAATTCACCAAATAGCGTTTGGCGGCCGGGCTCAGCCCGGACCCGCTGG
>Ga0056116_1001090_pt1 | contig 10261 bp, 6 predicted proteins | sample WorMetOlspDAHAB2_FD_67352 | JGI IMG/M metagenome (GOLD analysis project Ga0056116, IMG submission 67352) | Marine gutless worms symbiont microbial communities from Max Planck institute for Marine Microbiology, Germany - Olavius sp. DAHAB.2 ...
TCGATTTGTCATGAAAATGCTGACTACTTTTGACTCAGATATGTAAATGTAGTTTTCTTCTCGATTTATCAAACCAATCTCGCCGGATTGCCTGGCTTAAACAGCCACAATATCAGGATTATATATGCATATAGTCAGGTGGCATAGGTCTACATTACTACTGTGACCAAGCTCGTTATATAAACTTTTACGCACATGTATGCTACTTTAAATGTCACATAAAACTGAAATAGAGTGTCAAAGAAGGTTTAAAATGCTGTAACACAAATTAAACCGAATTAACATATCAGTTTATGGTTTTGCAATTGTGCCGATCTGACCCTATCAATTTTTGTCTACCTTACAGTCAGATCGCCGATCTGACCCTATAACTATCGTAATCGCATACTGCAGAACGACTTACTGTTTAGCATATCTGACTCTCGTGTGCGGAAGGCTTACTGAACAATTCTCCGACAAACCAATTAGCGGTCACTCAAGTCGTGTACTGGTTAACTCGCAGACTAGTCAACTCGCCGACAGTTTTTTTAAATCACGAAAAGACTACACTGTATTTGCACACTAAAGCTAAAGCTAAATGTAACCCAAACCAACATTTATAGATATTAGTAATTAGCGAACTGGCGAACCTGGTAAATTGCGATCTGCAAAAAAAAGCGAACTTTCAGTGCGAACTGTAGGTAAATAGCGAACCATGCTAACTTTGGGTATTCATGGTTAGGGTTAGCGAATTCTAGCGTAGTGTTGAAGCAATACGTAAAAAAATATTGCTTAAAGTGGAAAACGTTGTAGTAACTTTAGTCCTGGAAAAACATCTCTAAACAATGGAACGACGTAGGCCTGTGATGAGCGAGGCCTGTGGCCTAAGGGCCAACAGAGGCCAAGCGCAGCAGCTTGCGTCAGCCTGACAACATTTTGGCTGGCTGCCATTTTCGATTTGGAATTTGTTTATGTTTTTTGGTGTTGAATTGCTGGAAAAGTAAAACTTGGACTTTGAAGCTGGAGCAAACTTCGCCGGAAGTGAGCGAACCTGCTCTGTAACAGTTGACTCGCCTGCGTCTTCTTCCATCGTGGAATTACGAACTGCAAGTTGGTGTCCTGTACATGTGGGCTTATATATGAAAATATTGACGCAGCCTAGTACCCTGGGAAGGCGGCCGTATTTTGCGAACCGTATATCACATGATCGGTGATGTCGCAGTTAATCGCCGTACGAGTTCGCAAGCAGTTCGTGTTTTATTGGTTCACAGTTCGCTAATTACCCAAGGCCGACATTCATAGCGATTATTTGCTGCAAATTTTTAACCATACATTTCTATGAGTTGACTAGTCGGCGAGTTGACCAGTCTGCGATTTGACTGACCGCGAGTTGGTTTGTCGGCGAATTGTCCTGTATATGTGGAAGCACATCTTGTTGCCTTTTACTGTAACGTGTTAGTAGTAGTAGTGCTACGTCTCGTGCTGTCATCGTGCTGCCGTCTGAGGTCGGGCGTGCCGAAGTCATCATCTCATACCATGGGGAAGCTTTCGCCCAATAGTTATGGTGATTGCCCGGCTCAGCGTAGCTTCTGAACTAATTTCCCATGCCTGAGTCAATGGGTCATTGAGTGAGAGAGTTGAGAGGGTCGCACTAAAATAAGCCAGGACAGATGCCGGGACAGTTAGCCGTGTGGAGTGGGGCGTCAACACAGGGTTGCGACAGACGCCCACACACGAACACCGTTAGGCCCGGTCCAACAAATCCAGTCCAATCCAGCCGGGACGCCGGCCCAGGTAAGTGAATAATACGTCATAGGCGCAGGTGGCATTCACGTGACACCTTGCTATATAAATTTGGCACGTCTTTGTTTATTGATCAGACACTGTTAAAGTCGGGAAAAGTCTGGATGGATGCTGTTAATGAAAGGATAGCGCCAACGACCAACTGCTGTGCGAACGAAACAAATCGTACAATGACGAATGTTGTGTGTTGTATATAGGCCTAGGCTTTGTACTCTGTATAATAATAACAAGTGACACTTGAAACTGTAATTAACCTAATTAAGTAAGTAAGTAAAACTATATTATAGTGCGAAATAACTGATAGATCTTTTGCCAAATTTTGTGGAAAAACGCGGTTGTTCCAGTAGGCATTGAGCAACTGATCGTAGAGCACTATTATGTGTGTAGTACTGTAATAAGGTCCGTAAGTAGCTAGGCTGACCAGTGGTTAAGATATTGTAAATAATACAGGCAACTTTGAACAGTATTGTGGACTGAATAAGCAACCAGTGTTGTTGTATAGTTGCAACAATGAAGTCATTAAAATTAACAAAATCTTTTTCATACGACACTGTTAACATGACACACAGGCCCCCACACCCTATACCAGCACAGCTGTCCCGGCGTCACACATAGCATTGTCCCGGCGCCCACACGGTCCAGAGCTAGCTATCCCAGCGCCGGTCCCTGCATCTAGCTGTCCCGGCTTGTCGCCCCGGCGTTACACACATCCCTCTGATCAGCCCACAAATAACTGTCCCGGCGTCTGTCCCGGCTGGATTTGTTGGACCCGGCCCGGCGGCATGCGTGTGTGGGCGTCTGCCGCAACCCTGTGCCGACGCCCCACTCCACACAGCTAACCGTCCCGGCATCTGTCCTGGCGCCCCGGCTCGTTATAGTGCGACCGGAGTTGGGATGAGACAAGAATTCGGCTTCCAATTTGAGTTTGGTCAACAACAATGTGGAACCTTATAGTTTGATAATTCGGCGAAGAAGAATTGAGCAACATCACAGCTGGAATTCCAGTTACGGCACTGCGATTTTGGCGAACGACAGCAATGGAAAAGTTGGATATCCAAATTAATTTTTGAAAAAACTTATTGAATAAACATGTCATATCGATCATTCGATGGTGATGGCGATTGGCGAATGTATGAAAGGCCAGGCTGCTTGCCTTTATATACTACATGTACATGGTTGCGTCCATCTAGATCAATAACTTATTGGAACATCTACATGTACTAGTAATAGTAGTAACAGTAGCAGTAGTACTAGTAGTGTTTGTTGTACTGCTGTAGATTTTACACCACGTGGCCGAGGCGGAGGTTTCCGCGGTGGCCGTGGAGGGGACCGCGGAGGACGAGGAGGATTTCGTGGTGGTCGTGGAGGGGGAGCAGGTGGTGGCGGCGGTCGTGGTGGTCGCGGGGGATTTACTCCACGAGGCCGCGGTGGTGGCGGCGGTCGAGGTGGACGAGGTATGGTACATGATCAGTTAGTCTTCATATTACAATATTCGTCTTTATCTGTGAGGCTCGAGGTCACCTGAATGGTTGATTCACAGGCATTCCAACTCACTGTCAGTTAATCAATTAATTCACGTACAGCTGCTCGACTCGTGGACTAGACAGATTGCTGTAATTTTTGCCTGCAACATTGTATTAGGTAATCGTTCTTTGTGATCTTTTAAAATATAGCCTGCACATGTTTATATTATTGTCGGCGATGAAAGTATTCTTTTAGCTTCTGTCTGCATCTAGAACATACTACCACACCACGTCTGCACTGCACTGCCCATACGAATGTACCACAGTTGTTTGAAGACTTATCTATCTTTTCAACCACTCCTTTCCTGACTTTTTCCAGTGGCTGTGGCATGATTTGTCACTATCAGTCACTTTTATCATTTTTGTTACTCAATTACTAACTTTTCATACTAAATGTGTGAATCGACTGTGTGTCTGTTAGTGCATGCTGAATTTAAGAATCTATTTTGGTAAATTCATCTCTAATACTGGCCTGTCTGCACTTATTAAGAAATTATGCCTTTTGTTTTTGAAGTCTTGTTAAGATTGCTCATACTTGCTGATAGGACACTGCAGACAAATTTGCTTGGTTCGAAAAGTTGGCAGTTTGACGATATTCACGCAAAATGTGATTTGGCAGAAAACTTTGGATTAGATCCCTCTAGATGAGATTTTTAGGTTGTCAGTCCTCAAACTGATTATTTCACTAGTTGTCCAGTCCTAGAATTGTTTTTAATAATACCAATGTTATGGATATAATTGTGTGTCTTCCATTTTTATAATTGCAAATAATTATTTGTTTTTTTTATGTTTGCTATAAGCTTTGGTTTCAACAATGTTTTTTTATTCGAGTACTAGAACACATTTGTGAGATCTTCTAACTCATAATGATGTGACTCTAAATAGCCTATATTGTGCTGATGTGCCATTAAGCAGCTACTCACTCACTCACCCAAGAATTGAGTGATGCAGGTTATTTTGAGATACTTCTTTGAAGATCTTTCAATGCTGATTGCATAGACCAGGTAAAGATGAAGTGATTGTGTTATTTGTGTACTGGTGTGTAGGTGGCATGAGAGGTGGTGCAAAGGTAACGATTGAACCTCATCGGCACGAAGGTGTTTAACATGTTAATCTGTAGCACAATTAACACTTCTGGTATCATATGGTTAATACATTGTGTCCCCAAACAAACTGGCCATCTTGGCATACTGTAGCTTCAGCAGTGTAGCGTACACGTCTGACCTCATCCCACTTTGCCAGCTTCTCCATAGTTACGACCTTAGAGCGCTTTATAAATATGTTTCATAATCACTATCAGCTCCAAGTTGCATGGACACATTTTGATAAATTTTAATGGCAAGACTATACAAATACTTCTTAGTTGATCAATTCGTTGATTGTGCAGGTATATTCATTGCACGTGGAAAGGAGGATGCGCTTGTCACGTACAACCTGGTTATCGGAGAGTCAGTTTATGGAGAGAAAAGAATATCTGTTGAGGTTTTTATGCCACCAGCTAGTTGATTTTATATTTTAATATATGAACTCATGATGTGTGCTACAGAAAGAAAACTCAGGTCAGTTTGTGTGAATTGCAGGCTTCCCTCTATGCTGTAGAGTATGACGCTTGGCAAGCATAAAGTCTGTCTTGTCACGAAGCAGAACAACTTGGTACTTGTCAGAGGGTAGCTATGTTGTCATGATTAGTGCCATAGCCTTGGCATTTGTTTATACAGCACTGGATGCATCACAGATTTTGTGGTATATACACGTTAGAGGGCATAGGCATATGAGAGGGATTACACCTATGGCATATGATGATGAACCGTGCCCGAGAAATTGTTTAGTACTTTTGTTATGTTGTTTTTGATTTCTTGTAAAAACATCTGAGTACTTTCGTAACAAAATTTCACATTTGCACTGGTTCATTTCTTTATTATGCAGTTTCATAGGAATTGGTTGCCAGTGAATGTTTTGTTTTGAAACTTTTGAAAGAGTTGGTGAAATCAGATGTTGATGTTTGGAATTTAATATCATATGAAATATTTACTACTAGCCTGAAAGCAACTTTGCTGAATATATGTTGATCCTTAGTAGGCTTTTTAAACTGCTACAGTTTTGTGAAGTTACAAGCGTTTTTATTCGTAGAATGATGGAAACAAAATTGAATATCGTGCGTGGAATCCGTTTCGTTCCAAGCTGGCAGCCGCAGTTATGGGTGGCATTGGCAACATATACATAAGACCTGGCAGCAAAGTGCTGTACCTTGGTGCAGCATCAGGAACAACTGTCAGTCATGTGTCGGACATAGTTGGTCAGGTAGACGTTTTTTGGTTGATTCTGGTACTGCAGTGCTAAAATGAAAAGAGTTATTTGTATTTTGTCATGTGTGAGATTTGTGGTCAGTCTGATTTGATTGGAGACATGTAATTATATATGTATAAATTTATAAAAAATGTATTTGTACTAAAAACCCAGCTGATATATGTCGTTTGTCATATTATGTAATGGTAAAGATAAGATTACATTATTGACCAAATCAGTGTGCTGTTTATTGTATGTCACAGTCTGTTGATCACCAGATGAAATGACTGAATGTTGCATTATGAGTACAGGAAGGTCTTGTTTATGCCGTTGAGTTTTCTCACCGTAGCGGCCGAGATCTGTTAAACGTTGCCAAGAAACGCACGAACGTCATTCCAATCATTGAAGATGCTCGTCATCCACACAAGTATCGCATGCTTGTTGGTAAGTTATGAAATGAGCCTCCTAATGTTAGCTATGGAGCGGTCAGTTTTTGACACATGACTGTTTCTTACTATGACAAACTTAATCTGTCTTAATAATGTGCAGAATTTTTCCATCACTTGTTTGACATGACTACTGTAGGATGGTACTGAAACAGTTGTACATGAGGAAATCAGTTAGTTCGTCTGCTGATGAAGAAAGCATCGTTTTGCATATTGGTGAAAAATTTTGCTCCTTTTTTCGATCGTCATGGGCTTTTGAACTACAGTGTATATATTGCTAGGTATGGTGGATACCATTTTTGCCGACGTTGCACAGCCAGACCAGGCGCGGATTGTTGCGATCAATGCCCATCACTTCTTGCGAAATGAAGGACATGTTGTTATTTCCATCAAGGTTTGTGGTGTTGTGTTGTCAACGTAGTCAGTATTCTGATTAAAACAGGGTGTAAAGTGTGTTTGCGTGTGTGAATTGGTGGCTTTCTGATTGCATCTGCTTCTAGGCTGCATGTGCAGCATGCAACAACAGAATCTTACGCACTGCAAGTTGATTCAAGTTATGTGTATGGTGTGTTTTGCTACTGCTTCATTTTTCAATCTGTCTGTAGGTGTTATTAAGATTAATTACAGTTGTTGATAAGTTTTTTGACAATATGCATTTTGATAGCAGTATGTGTACCATATTTTTAGCATTGCATATTGGCACAGACTTGTGTCATGTACTGATAGTGCAGGAACCAGTAATGCCACAGCCAACACTAACTGCGTTCTCAGTGTGTTATGGGCATTTCTTACCACCAGCATACTTTTCCATATCTGTTTTGATGTTTTTGGTTTTTATTTTTCCACAGATTTTTTATGTGCATTAATGATGCATGTAAACATAGGCGGCTGGCATAGACGGCATTGCAGCTTTTCCAGCAAGCTGTCAAAGGCATCCTGAATGTCAGGGATGGGGTAGGCATCTTTGCGGGAGACGGCGTTGACTCTCCTATAGTCTACGCAGAATCTGTAGGAGCCATCTGGCTTTTTGGCTAGGCAAACAGGAGAGGCAGTGAATTGTGTAAGTACGGTACTTAAATGTTGAACGTATCAGTTTGTTCATGGTGAATAATTTATTTTTTTTTGTCAGAAAGTGCACAGAGTTGGACTTTGAGACAGTAACACAACTGGTGGATCTTACTGGTCCTGTTCAGTTCTGTAAGCTGCAAATTCAGTTTAATTTTGTACATTCTGTTACCGCAGGCAAACTGCATCGACTCGACAGCTGCTGCCGAGGCAGTGTTTGCAAGTGAGGTGGAGAAACTGAAGAAAGAGAAGATTAAGCCATTGGAACAGATCACGCTTGAGCCATATGAGCGAGATCACGCCGTCGTTACTGGCTTATATAGGTGGGTGCGGAATTGATTAGTCTAACCTTTATTTTCTTCAGTACACTTTACCTTTTGACAATAATGTTTTACAGGGGTGTAGAGCAAAAAGTCGTGCTGGACACCAGCCCCGTTTCCTTCAGTAGGCCCCTTTACTGTGGCTAGGGATCTGTGTGAGCGCTGTAGCTCCCCCAGCAGGACCAGGCAGAGCCCGGCCACCAAACGGTATTTGGTGAATTTTTGGACTAAAAATCTCGCCTCTAGTAACAACAATCTTCAAGAGTTTTTCAGGAAATGAAACATAAAACTTGGTGGCCTAATTTAGGACTGAATTTCTTTTGAAACACACTAGTTTTTGTGTTAGAACTGCTGCATTAGGCCCCACCTAGCGTATACTTTTCTGGATTTTAACTGCGATCTGAATTCTGAAAATGTCTGACGGAAATGCTTTCGTCATAGTTACAAAAGCACACCACAAATCACAGGCACACCATTACAGAAATGCAGTTAAGATAAAATAGACATGTTCTTATGAAATTGTATGTACGGTTATTATATAACGTCGTTGACACAGAGAAGCTTTCAGTTTAAATTACACACACTATGAGATTATCGATTGCAGAATAATAGTCCAATGCCATTCAACCGTCAATCGATAAACACCCTGGGACAGTTTCACACGAAGCAACATTACAAAACGGCCATTCAGTGTGAATGCACAGTGTCACAAGGACTATTTTTCCAGTTTTTGCGTTAAAAGTTATGCACAGAGTGACACTGTTAACTCGGTTATGTAAACTATTAACCACAATCGTAATACTGTCTGGGGGGCACGTGCCTAAATGCCTCAATGGCACGATGCCTGTGAATGTTTTTGAAATGTAATTTGTCTTTTCTTACAAATAGAGACAGTACAGTTATTTCTGCTAGTGAAATTAGTATCAGGCCTGCAATGCTGTTGTTGTGTACCAAAAGAACTGTGAAACTCTTTGCGTGCCATTACTTTTTATTATTTTCCCTGGTTTGTAACATTGAAAGAAGTCTGGTGCCCTAGGGAGACGTTTTTGATAGTGTGTTTTGTTTCAGAAAAATGTAGTTCAGGTTTACATTGTGTTTCGGTTTGAATAATGCTCACCTCTGACACATGCATAAAGTTCTCAGAACACTGAACCACGTTCATTCCACCTTGTAAGCGGTAGTCTCGAGTTTACTGTATTTATAACTAAGTGAAAAGTGATATGCATGTTTCTGTGTATGATTCAGGCCGCCACCAAAAGTGAAGAAATGAGTTTGAAGGTGCACGTGCAACATTTTCGAGAAAGTGACGAGGACTACTGATATTGACTGGACTACTGCAGCGTAATGCAGTGGTCTATTATTGTCGCATTGTACCTTGTAGATACAACGGACTTTCAGCATCTATAACAGTTTTTTGCTGAGATGTCTGAGTTTATTATCGTCACTGGTTTTTACACCGATAAAAGGATCAGAATGTTTGCAATATTTCATAATTCAAAATATAGTGCATTGCTGATGTCAGAAGCCTCACGTGTGCTCTTCATCAGAAACAGTAGTGTAATTTTGGCTTTCATTACCTAAGCATTGTTTCATTGATTAAACCTTATACAAATCAGTTGCATTTGTGTTGATGAAATTTCACGCAGAGGTGTCGCTGATGTGCGACAAATCTAACATTGACTCAATGACATTTGTTTTCTTTCTGTCTGACATTGTTATTGCTGCTGTGGTCACAATGTGGTGGTACTTTATTCGTTTCTGTGTAATGTGCTGATTATTCCAAGTACAGTACATTATTGCTCATACTACTTAATGAAATGTTACGTCTGTCTCTTTCGTAAGTCAAGTAATACATAGAAGCAGACCATGTATTACAACTACACTGGCGTACCCAGAGGGGGAATTAGAGGGTTCAAATCCCTCTTGAATATTCATAATTTTTTATGAATTGTGTGTTTTCAAAATATACTGTCCAAACGGCTCATGCTCATTAAATTCTAAATTTTGTACAGGAAAACGTTAAAAATTGTACGCTAATTTCACATTTTTCTTTATCTTCTGGCGCTACCGTCTCCCAGACACCCCATCCCGGCCCCCACCACGTGAACCTCCTCCATTCTAAACTCCTGGGTATAGGCCTGTGTTCAAATAAACATAATTGTAAACACATAGCTGACTCTCTTGTACACTGTTACTTTATATAGTAAACAGTGAACCTCAATATATTGTGCATTGTATTTCATTCTTTTCCAAGCATATTCATGTACTTCTACTTCTATTTGGCAGATACGGTACCGAAAAACAAGTCATTGCAGCTGTGTAAATATTATTTTACACTCCGTTACTCGTATGGATGCTGTTCTTCTTTGTACTACCAATCTAGACACACAATAACACAGCTTAAGGTTATAATCAGACAATACTCTGTCAATAAAAATTATAATCAATTACGTTTGCACCGTGTCTCAAAAAAGCCTCCTATATATTTCGAATAACTCGGTGAAAAATGAACTGATTTTAATAATTTTTTTGTACAGAATCCTGAGGAAATTTTACATAAGAAAATTGTAAACTCGCCCACGTCGCCTGAATAATGTCGCCGCACTACCTTGTGAAAAGCAAAAAGGTAGCTTTGCAGTGTATAACCGCTATTATAGATATATTATATTATATATATTTTTTTCACCGGTACGTTACGAATTAAGTATCGATATCACCTCTGTCTATTGTGTGCTTTGTCTGCAATGTTCAGTTAACCGAATTTATCATAGTCTTCCCCAGTAATAAGTGGGTGGCTCTGACAAGAGCCGGTTGATGTGTGTGTGGTCGACTATCCGGC
>Ga0056116_1001092_pt1 | contig 10253 bp, 9 predicted proteins | sample WorMetOlspDAHAB2_FD_67352 | JGI IMG/M metagenome (GOLD analysis project Ga0056116, IMG submission 67352) | Marine gutless worms symbiont microbial communities from Max Planck institute for Marine Microbiology, Germany - Olavius sp. DAHAB.2 ...
AGTTCGTTGTGTGCATTTGCGATAAATGACGATGGGACTGATAAATTGTCTTCTGTCCCCTTTTCAAAATTTTTGGATCTGCCACTGCGTCAGTATGTGATTACTGCTGCTCTGAAGCATTTCGTTTCATCTATTTACGTACCAGTAAGAAACGTACAACAGTGACGTGGGAACAGTTACCCGGACCTGGAAGGCGATAACTGCACGCACAGTTTTTGGAGGAAAGATCTGCATCAGAGCAGTGCAAGAATTAATCACTGCAGTCTGTGTTCCGCAGGCAAACGGTATTGTGTAATTTGTGTATATATTTGAGAAGGCACTACTGCATTGGCTTATTAATTGATTGATTGATTCATTCATTCATTGATAATGTGGATAAATGATGAAATTTTTCTGTCGTACGACAGGCAGAAGCTCTGAGAACGCCAAGAGCTCACAGGTGAATTGATGTCTCTTCTGCCTTTGATTTTCGGATATTTTCGGACATATTTTCTCTGACATGTAATTGCTAATTCAATACAGTGATGATGTTGTTACATCATCGTTTGCATATCTAAATGCCAAGAAGCTGGATTGCTCGTTGTGTTTGTTTTTGTACAAAGTATGGCAACGTAGGCGCATGAACACAGGAGAAGATTCAACAGTTATAAACAAAATAATAATGAAAATACAAGAAAAATATTTCAAAACGCACATGCAAAATAAAAATTACACAAAGCTGTACCAGTTTTGTCAGCGTCTCAGTAAATGTGTAACAGCGTTTTTTCTGCAACATTTTTAGCTGTATTCCTTCAATTTTGTCTCGGTTTTTCCCAATTGCATTTTTTGGTCGTCATCGTCGCCATATTTAAGAAAAATTGATACTTTGTACCGATTGCAGTGGAAACATAAGCATTGCTGTGTAATACAGTAAACCTTTTTCTCGCAGTATAAGAATTACCAGTAGCGCAGCTCTGTGGAGTATGCAGCTTGCCGCAGCCATTTTATACGTGATATTCCATGCGGTGCATTGCCACGATAAATGAGAACATCGCAATGTAATTTAGTAGACGTGGGAAGAAAAACAGTAACGGCCCAACAGATAGTTTCTTAATCATACCCAAACTGTGACACCGACTTTATCATGTTATTTTTCTGTAGATATAAGCACACATTTTAGCCCGAGTTGCACAACTGGTCTTATATACATTTAAATGGTGCATTAATTACAATTTTGTGTATTAAGTAAGTAATTGTGTGAGTATGGCGACACGATGACTCTGATGACGAGTGATGCTGATGACGTTTTAGTGCCCAGTCGGCTGGTGACGCTGGTCGGCAGATCGCCTCCGGCACAGTATCGAATTCCACGTGGAAGCCTGGTGCTTCGCAGGTCTCCGGTGGAAAACAGCATCAGACGGTCAGCATTTTCTCCAGTCATATGTCGTCCATGTACAGGGTGGTCCAAATAAAGTAAACCACTATATGCTGACTTGTCATTAAGTCCCGTCAAAATGCGTCAGCGAGGTTCGATTTTTTTTCACGAAATTTGAGCGCAAAAGAAGCACTGTAAAATACTATAATTTTGTATTAAATATTCTACGCATGAAATAGCACGTCATGAAATTGCACTTACTATGCTCAAAGCTGTGATTTTTGAAACAGAAATGTATGCAGTAAAATCGTGATTGAAAACCTCGAAAGAAAGAATGGATGGAAGTCAAAGAAATTTTTACGTGAATTCACACATAAAGGTTTGTTTAGGAGTGGAATTCATGGTGTGTTAAGGCAAACTGATGCAGTCGCCTCTGAAATGAAGTGAACTGTTAAACTCTACTAACTCGCACAAACTGGTACAAGGGGGAATGCTGACATCATTTACTTTGATTTGACCCATTTTACAGTATTGACGTCATTAAGTAGGTCACGCATAGATTTTATTTTGTCGCATGAGTGATGATATTGTAGTGCTTGTTTGACACTTTAAAAAAATTTAATCCAATTGACAGTGATTTAATTTGATTTATTGATAAGTTGGTGTAGTGGCTTTCATTTCTTGGCCACCCTGTAGCTGGTTTCTTTGATTGAGCAGTCGGCTTAGTGTGTGGTCGTTGGTCAGTCGAGACATTTAAGCATTTCTGCAATTGTTATCAATCAGTTAGTTAATCAAACTAATTTCTGTAGCAAATTGGAGGCCACGCGATGGCAGAGACTAGTCAGAGTGTTCGCTGTATGTCAAACAGTTCAGTCTTTAGCATGCCTCGTCGGAATGAGTTGGCGAGCTGAGCCGAGTGACAGTCAAATGGGAGTGAGTTGCACTGGTGTTGTGACACCACTCATTGTTGACATTCGTCGGTTACAGTTTTCGGTTGATGATGGCGTACACTGTCATACCTGTGATGCTTTGCAGACGTCTGAGCTGATTTCTGGGACCTATGACGAGGCCGAAAGTGCGGCATCTTTTCAAGAGGCTCTGCAAGCCTGGAGACAGTCGGACACTGCAGACACTGTGAAACAATCTGCCTGTGTGTATCGTATTTGACGTCTGTGTTTTGGGGAGAAATATTGTGTATTTTTTTTGCGTGAACTTAGTTTCTTGTGAGCAAAAAAATATAGCATGTAATAATAACAGTAATAATAATAATAATCATCATTATCATAATCATTATTATTATTATTATTATTATTATTATTGGATTTATATGATACCATATGCAGAGCTTATCATCATCATCATTATCAACTTCATCATCATCATTTAAAAATTTATAAAGCGCCTATTAAAATGAGAACATAAGTTCTACATGAGATGTAGTAAACATAAAAACAATTGCAGTAAAAGTAAAGTAAATTTTAATAGAGAATTTACGAAACAAAGTCAAAACTAAAATTAGGATTACATGAAATTGATGTTGCAATAAAGGTTCATGATACTCGTCGTGCTTTGATATTCTCAGTCAACCAGTTGCCGAACAAGCTGCCGAAATTGCGCCAATGCGCCTACTTTTTGTTACTTCGCGGACGCTCAAATTCAACGCTAAATGCTGTCGTGTTTTTCAAACCTCGGCTTCGACTGCGTTTACTAGAAAATTCATGTTAAATGTTTAAAAACCGTTTGTTCTGCAGAAAGCTGAATTTTGTTGTCACACGTTTGTAATGTCCGCGCCGGTTTCGAACGGTAATTGTCTTAGCAGTATTTCTAGTAAGATACTGGAGACTCAGCCATTCATATCATCTTTGTTTTGGGCAATACAGCCCAGCCTGTAGATCAGACGTAGAGATAGACCGAGGCTTCTATAGACATATAAGGAATCCAGAAAACCCATAAATGTCCAAATGTGAAGAACGATAAATCACCTCAGTTGACTAGTAATACTATTACTGCTCGCAATCTTATCTAACTTTAATATTAGGCTCACCAATTATTTGCCAATTAGTGTATTATTTAGGCTTTGGCAACACAGTTGAAATTCTGTAATATTCTGAGTAACAAAAATGATTTGGTGCACTTAATGTATCAGAGACACTGTATGTCCACAGCAGCTGCAGTGTATCTCCTCCTAGTTCCATAAAAACTAGTCTCCAGCACTAGTTAGGTGACTTCAAGTTCAGAATAATCTGCTGATGGACCTCAGACAGTTGGACTTGTCATAATGTCTGCCAGTGGGATCAAAGCGCAATTTGAACCTGTTTAACTGCACTTCAGAAATCCTCTCACTTTCTTCATAATTTGCTGTTGAATTGAGATTCGTACGGGGCTCACTGTTGTTGGCAGCGAGTTGCACGGAACTTGGAACGAGCACGGACGACAGTTCCGTAAGCCGGCCGACTCCGGTCAGTATCAAGTTCACAGCGAGCCTGACGTACGCCGAGAAACTTTTGCTGAAGAAAAACCGGCGAACGGAGTTGCCGACGCACGAAGGTCTCGCGACTTCACGGTCGTGCGACTCGGTCCTGGAAATGCTGGAGGACAGCGGTGTGAATCGGCCGCCTGTGAGTCAAGCGCACGCTTCGAGCGACCTGGCTTTCAACTGCAGCAACTCGAACATTGGCACGTGTTTATGATCTGTTCCATCTGGCTTAAATGTTGGGCTTGTACTGACCAAAACATTTTTAACGGGTTGACCGCTTTTCTGGAAAACCTGGAAATTAATAAGAGTTGGGGAATTGTCAGAGAAAAAACTTTTCGTGGAAAAGTAGCCGAAAAACTGCTTATTGTTAGTTGCATGTCTGCATCGATACGGGTATTCAGTGGCATCCAGTGAAAGTTTTGCCATTTTTTCGCATTATTGCTGCTGTGAAATCGGCGCAAAATAGTGAAGTCCCATATTGTAATCTAGTTTTAGTAGATCACAAAAAATTAATCGAACAATTCTTAAATCGATCAGTTAATTCGTCGCTAATTTCTGCATCCCTACTTCGTTCAGCTTGTATGCGAATGTGTTTCAGGAGCTCGGTGTCGTTCAGTTGACATTGAGCAGGAATTGACGATTTGTGGCACGGAAGGTCACAGGTCGCAGTCTCCGGACTTGGAACGCAACGAATCAAGGCTGTCAGTTGTTGAACTGACCGAAGTCACCGTATGTGTTCAGCTGGTCATTCTCTTTTTGATGCAGCAGACTAGATGTGTTGCCAGTTTACATGGTGTGTTACTGTGTTAGTGTTCTCTGCTTTTGATTTGTCTGTTATTTATCGCTTTGTTTGTATGCTTTGTGCGTGTAAACCAGTGCGTTTTCATATTTCATTTCATTCTATGGGCTTGTTCCCTTAAATTTTCTTCTTTTTTCATATGCGGGTTCGCCTTCCGCAGTTCGCCAGCTACATCATCATCATCTGCAGAGTGAAGCCTGGACGAATGCCATTCACCTTTGTCACGCGCCATGAGTCGACATATGTCTAGGTCTCGGCTACAGCAGCACAGGTCCTACGAGTCTGTTAGATGCCATAACTTTGTACAGGCGCCACAGTGGCCCAGCTGTGCAGTACGGAAACGAGTTAGCAGAGACCACTGTTATCGAGGAAGGTGAAACCCATGTTGCCGGAAATGAAGTCGTGGAATTGAATTTAATCGGAGAAGGTTTTTGCATGCACTTTGAGCTGATTAGATTGATCGTTACTCAATGTGCCCTGCTAAGTTTTTCATCGGCTGTGTCGTGACACTTCTGAGTTAGATGATGCTGCTGCTTATTGATCTATCCATGGCACCTTTCCGTCCCACCTACAGTCGTGTTTCACCCGTGTTGCCAACATAACAACATCCAGATGACGACTGCAGTCTTATATCTCACATCATCTGGACGTTCCGCCCATTCATCTCTCTACAGTGAGCAAGCGGGCGCTTCCGGTTTCTGGTGCCACCGTCTAGAACGACCTGCCTCTTCACGTCGCATCTGCGCCGTCACTCGCGGTTTTCAGACAACGACTCGAGACATTTCTGTTTTCCCGTTCCTACCAAGACGCCATCATATGACTCGTGTGTTACTATTACCATTCATCTCTACTGTCTGGACACCTGTCCTCCTTGCAATAATTAACATTATTTAGGCCACGTAATGAATGTTTATGATGATAATAATGATGATGCTGGTGTTTCAACTGTCTGGTGACAGGGAGACGACAGACTGCTGGAGCGATCGAGCAGATACAGTGTGATGGAGATGAACAGCAACGGCTCACCTGTTCCGACACCTCCAGCTACTGGGTCTGTGATGACGCTCGTTGTCTAACTCTAATCGTCATAATTGCTGGATTTTTTGGCATAATCGGATAAACGAAGCCAGATTACCTGCGAATGATGACGTTCTGAAGTTACTTGTACATCACTTGGCTTGGTGGCATGGTGGTTTGAGCGTTTGGACTTGCAATTGGAGATTGCGGGTTCAATATCAGCCACGGCACTGTCTAGTGCGACGTTGGGCAAGTTCTTCAGTTCTTCAGTGGGTGTCCAGCCACGGGTGTGCACCATTTACTGCTGGAGTCGTTCACACATTTGCCTGTGTCACCAAGCACTATAATTTGGAGGTAAACAGGCACACTGTGCAACGCACTCGTCCCATATTCATGTTTATTGGCTGGTGTCTAGCTGCCGTTTTTTTTGTGACCAAATTGAGTAGCTGCATGATGATTGAGAGCTTCTTTAAAACAAGTATGATATACAGTATTATTAATATTTATATTATTGTTATTTTAACGTAAATTTGTTATGTGTATCCTTGGTAGTAAATATCCCAAGGGTTAAAATTAAAAGCTAAATAAAAAAATAAAAACTATTCTATTGGTGGTTAGAGGTCCGAGCCTGGGGGGAAAACTGCCGTGTAAAATGACTGCGTTGTATTGCTGCACAGTAACTGACCACCTCTGGAACAGAGCTGTGCAAACTGTGCAATGTTATTATTGCTGTTGTTTTGCGCAGGGCTGAGGGCTGTAAAGTAAGCTAAACTAGAACAAGTGCCGAAATGGCTACGTTTAATTATCTAGAGTTGCATGTGCAAGCTGTGGCGGATCCAAAACTTTTGAAAAGGGAGGCAGGCGACAATTTATTAGCCCCGTCCTCATTTATCACAAATACACACATCGATCTATAGGCCTTATACAAGGAAAAAGACGGCTTTTTGGAGAGAAAAAATTGAGCCAATAGGGGGGACCGCCCCCAGCCCCCTCCCCTTTGAATCCGCCACTGTGTGCAAGGATCAGCAACCACGTTGTAGCGTTTAATTAAAATTGTTATTATTATTATTATTACTATTGATAACACTATTCACAGAGCATCAGAAATGTCGAGTACGGCATTCGCCGCTGTCTGCTGTAGCCGTCCTTCACAAGTGCGCCGAAGTCCATATGTGCGATCGCCGCTTGGGAAGCCACACGTCAGTGACCTTCAGAGAACTGACGTGCCGGTTGCTTCACCGTCGGGAAAGTTCACGTCATCGGCTGAACACTTCCGCAAAACTTCGACGGCTGATAACGTCCGGTCGCCAGCAGCGTCGGCCATGAAACGATCGTCGATTGAGAGAACGACGCCGAGGTCTTCCAGGTCGAAGATTTCCGCGGCTAGTTCGCCCACGGGTAAGACAGCTAGTCTTTGATCGGCCAAAAAGTCTGTTAATAAACCTGATTCTTGGGTCCGTGGCTAAATTATATTGCTCACTGAAGCATGTTAACCTCATATCAGAGATAATACAAATGGCGATGGATGAATGTTTGGCCTATAGGAGCCTACCAACGCACGCAAGGGTCAAATCTGCAGCTTGGCCTACGAGCTGGTGGCCACCTTCTGGCACTGACCGACTTTCACTCAGATGACCAGAGTGAACTGTCGCATATGGCTTTGCAGTAGATGACTACTGTATTTTTTCATGTTTTTATCTGCTGCATTGTAATTCTGTTTTTTTTTATTACCGCCTTGTTGGTCTCTGTCGTCCATTGTGAATCCGGTTGAAACAATGCCGAGGTCTTCCAGATTGCAGATTTCTATGGCTAATTTGCCGATAGGTGAGGGTAATTGTACGCAAGTTTTTGTGACCAATAAATGAAACTGAAGTGAAACTTTGCAGGTCCAGGCAACAGAAACTCATCGAACGGCAAGCAGAAGTTGTCGGCTGGACAGAGTCGACATGACGTCGATAAGTCGTCTTTTGACAGTCCGACAACTGTGCCGAGGTCTGATAATCGCAGAGCGGCAGAAGCAGGCAAAAGTGTCGGGAAGCGAAAGGAGACGATGACTCCTCTTGAGCTGAAAGGAAAAGTTTCCCAGCAACAGTCTTCAACTAAGGTCGACTCAGCTCGCGTGAAACAGCCAGTGAGTGCTGTTCAAGATAGCAGGCCTGCTTCCAGATCGTCCTCGTACGTTTCTGCTACTCTTGCATCTTTACACTTCACTGTTTTATTAGGTTTTTAAAATTTTATTTCAGTTGCTTCATTTGTCTCATAATTTACCTAATTTTACGACCAGAATTGTAGTATAGATATGTGAACTGCATTTACATTTGGTAGCCAAAAACTAAAAAGTATGACATCAACTGATCATGAATGTGGAGTAGTAATTATTTACTATGATAAGTGCAGGACTGTAGATGCAGGCGACATACCGTCATGCAAGAGATAGTGCTCACTTCATTTTCACTTATTTCACCCAATCGCAGCGTCACAGTAACACGTAATACAGGGTTCCTGCGCCGGTCTTGTATTCAAGGCTGGCCTTGAAATGGCGGCGAGTTTTAAAACATTCAAGAAGTCCTTGAACTGCTTTCGAAAATGGGAAAAGTGCCTCAAAAAGTTTGGAATGTAGCTAGAGCCAATCAGACATTCGATGGAAGCCGATTAAAAGTTGTCGGAAACCGCTGATATGTTTACTGTTGCCAGAAGAACTGACTACTTTCGCCGTAAGATACGTTGATCGATTTTGGATCAATGGCGTTGAAATCGCCTTTGAATTCTCGAAGGAAAGGCCATGAATTTCGTTGGGCAGCAGGTGCAGGAACCCGGATAATAATTGACGTCACGTAATATCACGTCACACGTAGAATACTTAACACCAACTGATAATCTTATTGTGCGTTTTGTGTGCTGACCTGCACAGTGACGGCTACGTAACGAAAACGGCAAGTGATGCACTGCGCGGTGTACTAACGGCTCAGTCGGGCACCAGGTTGGACGACTGTTCGGCGTCGTCAGCCGTCGATCTTGGCTGTTACTTCACCCTCGGAGTGAAGTCGGAGGCGGCTGGGCCAGCGTCGAGTCCTGTGCCGCAGTCTGCTCGCACTGCCTCTGCAACTCTGCGGCCTTCGAGCAGCCGTGCCAGAGTCAGCAACCAGTGTACGTCACACAGACTCGCGGGAGAGTCACAATGACAACGGAAAGAAGTATAAACACGTGTGCATAACCACTAACCACCCAGACACTAAATCTAATCCTAACCTTATTAATAAACAGCAAACTGTAGCAAGCATTCAACTAAATGTGGTCAAATGTCCTACGTATGCAGCGAAATTCATACGAGACAATGCTACTGCACCTTTTCACTACCTACTTTCCGTTGTTGTTGTCACTCTGGCCCGACACGCAACTACAGGGTGGTCCAAAAAAGTTATCCCTGCCCGCTCGATCGAATTGTTACTGGATCATTTTCGCTGTAAACTGTTTTCGCAGAACTCGCTGTCCGATACTGTCTCGGATCGGAATACCGATGCGTTTTCTGTGCAGTGTATCAGCTTGGACCGCGGTCGTGGAAACCAGACTCGAGTCTTGCGCAGTCGGTGTCCGATGTTGACGCCGAACGGACGTGCAACTCATCGCGAGAGATTCTGGCAGCCGACGCGTGGGCGTCCACCGATGACGCTGACCAGACGCCTTGGACCACCCAAGCTGAGGCCGCTGACCGGGTGTCTGGTGAACATCGGTCGAAGTTGACGTGGTCGGCAAGCGGTGGAATGAAACACTCGTTAACGGACGACGATGAATCTGAGTAAGGAACTCATTGTCTTGACTTACTGTCGCGCCCAGTGGATGGAGCAGCGTCAACGTCTGCGCTGATCGTACCGCCAACTCGGCTGCCCACCGTCGGCGAACGGGCGTTTCCTACTGCTGCTTCACGCATCTGGAACAGTCTGCCACACTTCAGCACCATCTCTACAGACTTTCCGAATAAGAGGCTGAAGCCGTTTTTGTTCAGTCGCAGTTTCCCGTTTTAACTTGTTGTTCTTTTCTCCATAATAGCTGCGAATTTGTTCTCGGCCTAGCAGCTTTTGGGCTTAACGCCTTATTCGTTAACTAACTAACTAACAGGTGGTCACAGCCCAGTCTTCTCCACATCCATCTCTGTTCTGTGCTGCCGACTCCAACATCCTCCAGCTGTGCTTATATCCTGCTATTAGCATCTCCTTTTCCAGATATTTCAATCTTCCTCGAGTTCCCTGGTCATCCTCTTTATCTGTTGCTATTGACTCATTTTATAATATAACATGTTTTTGCTGTTGCGTGAATATATCATTTCTAGTTACATTATACTATTTCGCTTTCGTTTGCGGGTGTCATAATAGACCGATTTTCAAATGCATTTATACCGGTATGCAAAAATGATAGATATAGATGCTAAATATGTCCTTCTATTTATCGTGAGTAAAATATTCACCTGACGACCGCCGCGGATGATGTGGTTAGGCTCAAATTCCACTTGGCTCGACTCGACTCGACTCGACACGTTCGACTTTGTCGAGCCAGTCGAGCAAGTCGAGACGAGCGTGTCGAGCGAGACGAGCTGTGCTTTTCCAACATGG
>Ga0056116_1001093_pt1 | contig 10245 bp, 4 predicted proteins | sample WorMetOlspDAHAB2_FD_67352 | JGI IMG/M metagenome (GOLD analysis project Ga0056116, IMG submission 67352) | Marine gutless worms symbiont microbial communities from Max Planck institute for Marine Microbiology, Germany - Olavius sp. DAHAB.2 ...
ATACTATGTTTTATGTAGCGTGCATGTTTTAACTCTAACGGGCGCTTTACAAATTTTTTCGGATGTCGACGACGATGAGTCATCTCGCGATGAATAATAATAATAATAAAATAAAAACAAACATTTGTAGTGCGCAGCAGTCACAGAGTCAATATCACACTACAGCAGCATTGCAGTAATTAACAACGAGCATACAATACAGCAAACGTTTTCAGATATCGCCTGAACATCAAGAGATAGTGATAAGTCTGGAGGCTGGTACAATGGCCGCGGTACAGAAAAGCTAAAAGCACGACCTCCGTAAGTGATAGAGGGCACAACATGTTGATTAATAGAAGCAGAACATCTTAACAGTCAGTTTCTGAGCGGAACAGATAGTTCAGACAGGTTATCATGGACCGGTGGTCATCAACAACAATGATAACCAGAGTAACAATAAGTGGCCAAACTAGTACTCGAGACATATCCGGCAGAATATCAGCATTTCTTGTTGGCAAGTTCCGCACTGAAAGCAATAGGAGACCAGAGCATGCGAACGAGTGGATACAGACCCTTGAGCATTCTATCGGTCTGCTCGCGGTCATGCTGTATGAAGAGAGCCGTAGCGAGAAAGAACGCGCCACCGAGAACGCACACAAAGCACGACATGTACAGCGCGTACTGCAGACTGAGGAACTCGACGAAAATGTCGTGGCGACCGTACGACGCCATTATCAAGTCGCTCGTCTACAAACCAGAATGACGAGAACGACTGAATAACAGCTAAACTGTAACCACAGTAAGAAAGTGATTCTCATAAATTGAAAATGCTTCACTTTGTATGGCCAAAGTCCGTGTGAGTCGGCGACAGCGGACTTGTTGGACTAAGTTTAACAACTAACCTCAACAAGAACAACAAGTAACGAGGTGAACGTAGTAATGATAGCCCCAATTATCTATCAGCACAAACCACAAACTGTTTGCGAGTGAACAGCTCTACTTGCTCAGTCAAAATCGACTATGACTGCACAGCTCAGGGTTCTCACTGCAAATCAGATAATCAAAATTTGGGACTTTTTCATGACAAAAAATAACAACCCACTCTGCTGGCCAACTATGACCGTGTATGCCATTTCAATGCGAAAACACGCTACACTGCACATTCGGGATTAGATAAAAACTTGAGTCATTAATTATAATGTAATCTGAGGGAAATAACACAGGAAAAATATAAGGACACTAATTCAATACCACAACATGGTTTTATGGAAGACGTTAACAAATTTCGGAAATTTTTCTCAACTTTTTCGGCATATATGTTCAAATTTCACGACCTTTCACCTCAAAATTCAGAGACTTCAAGGACACGTGGGAACCCTGGTTATCACACAGCAAAAGTCGTGTTACAGACCAGTCCCACAAGGTATGGACTGCCAGCGTCGCCAAACGCATGAGACAGCAGGATCTGAACAGCTTCAGCTGACGACCGACGAGTTGGGATGATAATGTACTGCACACACCACACACACAGTTAATCACGATTCCATTAGTTTTTTAGTGTTTCACTTTCGCTCTAACTATGGACAACTGCAATGCACTTGTGTTTTTCTTGTAGCGGACGTACTAGAAACAATTATTGATGATAATGAGAAAAATTACCCGCCTTTTCCCTGAAAAAATCCTCCCAGAATTTTTCTAACTTGGTCCATCTAAACCTCAGTTGGAAAAGCCAAAACACAGTCAAATGACAGTAAAATGGATGGGGTAATGGGGTGGGGGGGACAAATCCCCCGACGAGACAAATCCCATAAGCTGAAAATTATCAAAATTTGTCTACACAATAACTGCCTATCGTAGTGTCCTTTTCTGATGGAAAGTAACCAACCACAGACATAAACTCTGCCCAGTCATCCCTCTGTGAGTAGAAATGAGTTGAGAGCCAAAGGCAAGGGACACAGATGTATGCCTGTCTGCCCAGATGTCTGTAGTTTAGCGACTGAAGTATGCAGAACTGCATATTCGTTATCACACCATGGGCCTTTGGACTGACATTACAGAAACAGTGAAATTTGTGTTTACCATGAGGATATCGGTCACCAGAGCCCAGTTCAACGACAGCAATGTCTCAGCAACAAATATCAAAATCTGCAACAATACACACGTAACAACTGTAACCAGGATTTCTGCGCCTTTTGTCCAACACAATTCAAGGCCTTTTCTTCCACAATTAAAGGCCAATTCCAGGTGATATATCACAATCTATCAATATGTCATACTATACAAGTAGCTAGTTCTTCTACCAAAAGTAAACATTTCAGTGGTTGCCATAAACTTTTAATCGGATTCCGTCAGCCGTTTGATTGGCTCCAGCTAAATTCCACGATTTTCACGGCCATCTTTTCACTTTTGAAAACAAATGTTGAATTTTCGAGTGTTTTAAAATTTGATACCCTTTGAGGCTAGACTTCCAAAGCTGGTGCAGGAATCCTGCATTTCGTTATGACACGCACTGAAAACTTTTGTATTCAAGCAAAACTTCTGTTGCTAGCAATACAGTAGACTTGATTATTTAGGGCCCCCACATAAAATCGTCAACTGATCGACCGATAACAAGACCGACAAATCCACAAAGTAGGTAACCGTCAAACATACCCACGTAAGCAGAGCATTGTGGCTCGACATAACAATGGCCAGGTAGAGAAACGGAGCGCTGGAGATGAGACCGATGCCACAGACCAGTGGGTCGGCCTTCTTCGTCACCTTCCGCAGCAGGCTAGCAAAGTAGAGGCCGAGACCAACCCCACTGATGCCGGCAGCACACGTTATCACGCCAAATATTAGACAAACCCTATGACACACGCATATGACAGGTCCACTATCATTTACTGGCACGCACCACTAGGGGTTCACAGGCCAAATGCAGACATCTGCCGGGGGACAACAATCAACGTCAAGAATTATGTCATTTCGTTCACGAAACATTCCCTTTGCAATTAGCCATTATTCGTTCTGTCTGAAAGAAATGGACAATTGGCAGACTCAAAATAAATCCGTAGGATGCATTCCACATCTTCCAAGCTTGATATACAAGTTGTAGAAATGTTATGACGAACTCATGACCTACGACAAACTCACGAATTCGCAAGTCGACGTTCAAAAATTAACATACGAGTAACTTAGGAGAAACTTATGAATTCCTTGACTTATGAAAACTAACAACAAAGTTGTAAGGAATATATGACAAACTTAGGAGAAACTTGGGATTCTTTGTAAACGGGGCCCAGGAAAGAGTTGACGCCATTCTACCACTGTGTTTAGGGTTCCACGTACCTAATGTCCAAACACAATTCCAAGGCATTTTCATTCAAGAATTCCCAGGCCAAATTTAAAAAAAAATTGAGCCACATCAATCGATATATATATACACACATATATTGTAGTGTGAAAGTATGGAAGCAAATACATTCTGCACGTTCTAAAATTCACAGCCACTTCAAAGCCAGCCCTGAACTCAAGACCATGCGTAAAAACCACGTGTTGTAAACGACAAAAAAGACAAGCGCAGTTACTCACGAGTTGTCGTTGGTGTGAACCTGATTGACGAGAAGCGATTTGCTCATGTATTTTGGCGCCCACAGAGCGAGCGCTCCGGCAACAAATGCAACACATGTGAATCCCATCGTAGACAGCATGAAACTTTTGCTGCAGCACACGCAACACATACGAACCATATATAGTTGAATGGCCAGCAAAGTGACATTTCTGGTACATGGTTAAAGCAAAATACATCATCAAGCCCTGTCGGGATGGACACTGGATACTCAAAAGACGATTCTGAATAGACAGTAAAGTATTGTGAGGGAGCTCATCCCCTCTGAGCCAGCAAGGATTCGATATTTAACGAGTTCTCTATACTCTATGTAATGCTGAAGACTGCTGTATGTAATCAATTCAAATCAATTCTGAATAATATGGTTTAGCATTCGTATACAGTAATGCTTAAGCCGTATCCTGTTTTGTTGTATGCGTCTTATTTATTAGCTGTGTCTTCATATTGCAAAAATGTTGTCAAATGTCATACAACCAATGTCGGACCAGCCAGCTGGCTGGCTCAAATTAACAGCCAGCGCGTTTAACCAACTTGAGCTAGTATGCCAACAGTTCTGGTTGCAAGGCCACGCACTACTACTTCAGACGTGGAATTTCTTCAACCCACGGAGTGATGGCCAGGCTGAGTGGGTGTGAGTGGCCTGGATGAACACTGGGACGCTAGATCCGCCAAAGGTGGTCACCAATCCTAGTACAGAACGGGCTCGGCGTAGCTAAACTTTATTGATATGACAAACGAAATTACCACTACGTCAAACCAGCTACATGTATATTCAGGGTTGCCATAAACAAGACAGAACAAATTCTCCAACTTTTCAATGCAAATTTTTTGGCATCAGCGTACTGGAGAAAAATAGAAACTACTAAACACAAACTGTATCCGGTACTTGAGACCGTACGTACCAAGCAGGTAACAAACATCACATTAATAACAGCAAGGAAAACAAAAAATTTTCTCCGACAAAACAAATCACACAACTTTTCCCGACTTACTGCTTTCTCCCAAACTTTCAGCTGACCACCTCCGCATACTGTGACTTTTCTAGGTTATGCATGCATGGCCGCATAAGCCACCTCAGAAATCCAGTGCCAGTAGCAAAAACTATATATCCAGAAAAAAGGAAGGTGAAGTGGCTTACTGTTTCAGTAGGTATTTGACGTCGGAGAGCCATGAGGTCGGGCGGATCATCAGACCGCCATCCGCAGCACCTCGCGGTGGCTCGGATATCATTAACAGTATTAACAACGTGCAGAGTATTCCCAGGAAAGGTGTCACCTACACAGCACAACGATCCAGCTTTGCCATCGATATCTAGCCCTTCGCTAAGTAAGTAAGTAAATTTCGATTTGTTTGGCGCGATTCCATAAACCGATGACACCTCTAATGTGCTCATTTTCAAGTCCCGCCTAAAACGTCACAGACTCGACGACTGGATCACGCAACAAATCAGGCAGTGAGTTCCAAACTGTCGGACCGGCAACTGAGAAAGCCCGCGTACCTGACTAAGTTAAGTTGGTTGGAATTTTGAATGTCACTGTTGCCACAATGAAACTATATCATGCATTTAAAGTTAGTTAGGCTAAAAAGGTTGAGAACACTGAAAAATAATATGCTTTGGGAATACAATAACAACATAAAGTTAAGAGCTATATGAAAAAAACAGCACGGAAAATATACAAACTCAAATTTCCAAATTTATTCATATGTGAAAATCCTAGATATAGATGTTAATTATATCCTTTGATTTATTGTATGCAAGATTCTAATATCTGACGTTGTTGTTATTGTTGTTCGTCCGTTACTTATATTTAATATTAAATCTTACACATGAGGCAATTATATAACAAAAACGTTTAATTTACATAACCAAACCAGTCTTCAACATCTTTTGTGAAATAAACTAAACATAGAATATTTCACATGCAATAGACTGTGATAAATTTAACATCTATATTTATGGTTTTGCACATATGAAAAAATTGGAAATTCAGTCTCTACAATGCAATAAACCAAAACAACAAAAGCTACTCTGGATCTGTCTCCCTTCATGACACTTGGCCAGAAAACGAGGAGCACGGCTTATTCTACAGCTCTCATGCAGTCCAAATGTCTCCTTCATCAAAAATGCTCCTTTTATGTCCTACCATTTCCATCCTATCATCTTCTTTACTGCTTCACAAGTGCATTTATATATCAACCAAAAGCAAGCAGTTAGATTTTTGTTCACTGGCTTCAGAAACCAGTGTAATTTGTCAATTATAACAATCAAAAACAGTAGGCCTAATATTTAAACGAACCACAAAAGGCACTACAATAATAAACTATAGAAATGATATATGCCTTCCACAAACAACTGGTGTTACACGTTAACATGACAAAAATAACAGACACTAACTAATTAATAATAATTATAATAATAACTTACCCGCAGAGCCCATTGCCAGGAGTTCATTACCTCTGCAACCTTTGATCCAACTATGTACCCGAGACCACTGCAACCAAAAAAATACTAAGTCACTAAATCTGTAAATAATCAACATATGTCGCAACCACTTTGACAGGCATTAAAAACAATTTCCGAAATGCCGCGGTCTACTAAATTCATTTTACAGTACTGCTCAAATCAGCATCACAGTGGCGTAAGTCAAAGTCAACAGCCATTTAACATCCATGTTTTATGATGTTTGGCTGGTTAGGATTTAACGGCACTTTCAGCAAAATAAATCAATATCGTGCTTAAAAGTGTATAATTTAGTAAAAAGATTGACAGTTAATTATATTATGCTGTGAGGCATTTGGAAAGCTGAGTTAGTTGAAAACTTTTATAATGCGTCAATCCCAGGTGAGTAACACTGCGAGGTATGCTGGGGTCAGTGCTAAGCTCTTCAGAGGTCCAGATAGGACGATTATGATGGAAGCTAGTATATTTCATTGCTTGGCATACACACACAATTACGCATTTGAAGCTGGGTTCAAAGTCCATGAATGCCTGAACAGCTAGCATGACAAGTGACATGTTGCAACCAGCGTTCCACAGTCCACCACACAATAAACAACGACACTATTCCACGAAACAGCTCCGGTACACTTTGAGCTGAGCACACCAACTCTGGCAATGTTAGTTGGCAGAGCTGCTAACCTACCCTCATCATGTCGGCTCTCCCCCAGCCTTGACCCATCATACAACGATCACAAAAAAAACAGCACACGTCCGCGGCTTGGCAATAAAATCGGTTGACTCCAACCTGGACCCTGAAGATCGTCCAAAAAATAACATATGCAGAAAAAACCCAAAGCACAGGATTATTTGAACCACCAAAAAAGTCGGCTATTTAATGCACAACAGATTTTTCTGTGAAGCTGTTCTACACACAACAAAATAGCCAGCAATCCACTCCATTCTATTTTGCATATATAGAATATGTTGGTTGCTGCGGTTTGAGGCTCTACAAGGCGGAGAGACGGCTTTGCAGCCAGATGACAAATGGTGCACAAAAAGGATAGTGCTACAACTACAAATATAGGGTCAGCTACGTAATCTGAGAATTTTGACTGCCACACCAACAGCCTATCACATCGAAAATGCCTCCAAAATTTGTTCTTATTTCCATCACAAAGTCCAAAAATGGCCACCTTTTACAACACAATAATTCCGCTGAAAATCAGCCAAGTTTAATAACCTCTGGTACACAGCATCGTCAGTAAACTCGACACCTGACGGTTCTAAAGTTGCCAACCTCACACGCCTGCTGGGGTGGCACTACACTGTTTTCGGAGAGGGGCGGAGGACGGCACAGTGAAAAAGTCTAACAACTGACCTGCCGACAGGAATTGCAAAGTAGAACACCGACAACGCTTTCGTTCTCATCGTTTTGTTGAACATGTCGGCAATGATTGTCGGCGCAATCGTCGAGTAGCTTGCTTCGCCGACACCAACGAGCGCACGCATTGCCAGGAACAGCCAAAATTGCTATACACACACATAATTCCATTAGGTTAATTAAACTGTTTGTCTGTCTACCGGTCATAATAATAATAATAATAACACAACTATTTATAAAGTGCCGTAACATGGCGGAAGTCACAACAAGGGTTCTAACAACGTCTGGACACGCTTCGGATGCAGACATCAGTAACACTGTCATGTATATGCTTCTAAAACAGATAATACAAAGGTAAACCTTGAACAAATTTTTCCATTGATGGCAATTCTCTGAAGAGCCAACAAGCAATGACTATATTCTGACAGAGCAGTGCAATAAAATACAGCACGTATCATTCTGTTAAATAAAGCCAATTTTGCCAGGCTTAGAATTTCAAAACTGCAATGTCCAGTGTTACGTGCAAATACAATAGTTAGCATCAAAAAACCCAATATCGATATTTAACAGTTTCAGTTACCGTTTGCTTATTCTCATATCAATTAAAGTCATCATCCACTTCCAGTTCCAGGTTTTTTCAATATGAGGCAAAAGATCAATTTCATTCACTCGCTAGTTTTCTGCTTCCAAAAACCAAAATATCAACAACAAAAAACTTCCCGTTTTTGTTACCTCTCCGGGAATGTAGGAACCAGCCAAGGTTATCAGTGACCAGAACAGAACTCCAGCAGCCATTATGTAGATGCGGTTATAGCGATCGCCCAGGTAGCCAAATATTGGTGACAGCAGCATGTAGCTGATAATAAAGGACGTCTGAAGAAGCCCAGCTTCGGCATTGCCTATTGAGTAGAATTTCTGAACATCTTCCAATACACCTGGACACCAACAAGTTTCTCTCTCCGTCAGCAATACATCAAACTTCAGAATACTCTCAATCGAATATCAAACAAACAATTAAACTAATTTCTGAAGCGTCAATAAATCACAAGTGAACCAGAGGTGCATTAAAGTATCACTTCGCAAATGCTCATCTTCATGCTGTTCAATTCTCAGCTTACTGACGTGCTTCTGCTTACTGATGATCACGATCAAAATCGGCAAAATATTTCAACCAATAATCCTACAAAACATCTCGCAACACATGCATACATACACACACAAATTTTAGCAGACATTTTCCAGGGGAATCTGGGTCAGCTGCTTGTCCATGTTATCATATTACATTCATTCCATGCCTGTGTATTTCTGAGCAGACCAGCACTTTTCATATCCTCCCTACTCCAGCTCCCTCCCAAAGAAAAATATATGGGTATCCCATCCCCATCAGTTGTCACCAGTTGTCAGTCATGTATAGACATGACTGACAACTGGTGACAACTGACGACTGTTTTAAAAAATCATCAATGACCAAAAATTATGCTTGTATCATTGTTAATTAATTGTTACTATTATTATCATCATCATCATTACTATTGTGTACTGCAGTTTTATAACGAACAAAGAAATATAATATATAATAATAATGAACAAACGGCTATAACACTGAAGCCAATCAACCTGCGATGGTGTATCGGTCCATGTAATTTATGAGGTTCGTCAGCAGCAGAATCGTCAGCACTGCCAGACCGCGGAACTGCCATGACAGCTCTTTGTCCTTCTCCGTCACTGTGCACTTTCTTGGCGACGACCGCGAAAACCACGGAATCGCAAACCCGTTCGGACAGCGGTGCTTTCGCAGCTGCAGCGTCGAAACACCGGCCGGTGGCGCGAGCCCATTTGACGATAAATGGCGGCTACGGATGGTGCTGACCGGTCCCGCCTCCCCGTGCGGCGCCGACGCAGGGTTACCGGTGCTGTGATCTCCCTTTCCCATGCCTCCACGAAATCCTCTTGCATCAAAAAACTGCAGTCATGTTTCCCTTAAAAAAGTACACAGTTCATTACTGCCAACACCAAGCAACTACAAAGACAACCAACAACAAACACCCAGTACACACTGTACACAGAATGAGAAAAGTCTATTCGATGAGTCAATTATCAATGATGCAATAATCAAAATGGTCCATGGTCAAAAAGGCGAAAAGTCAAAACAGTGACAGGTCAAAACGGCGACAGAAATGGCTAGTGAAAACGGTAACAAACCCAAACAACACCTACAGTTCTAGTGACGTTTATATAATCGACAATAGGCTGTACACATATATGGCATGCAACTGTTAAGTTATATGAAAGAAGTACAATATTCCATTGCGCGCAATGCCCAACATTAGCGTGAAACAGATCTGAGCCCGTGATATTTCACTAACTAATAACTGCACTGCAAAAAATGTATAGTTGAATCAACCGAAATTTAGTTAAAAGTTCACTAAAAAGATACATAGTTGACGAAAGCTAGTTTATACGTTTACTGTGGACCTGTAGGTAGCTGTTTTGGTTTGTCGCCGTTTTGACCTGTCGCCGTTTTCGTCATACCCCATCAAAATCAGTGTGTTACAATCTTACTAAAAGAACGCCCGTACCACTTGGTCATTTTTAGATCATCGAATCATTGCTCATCAAATAACGAGAAATAGTTTACCGGACTATGTAGTTTCATCCCCTACTCTAAATACATTTAAAGCACGTCTGGATAGACTTTGGGAAAACCAAGAGGTTTGTTATAAGTGGAAGGCCGATATATTGTACACCGGAAGTCGTAGTAATGTCGAGTTGATGTTCTGATTACTGTATTCTGATTGTACGATATTCGGAGTGATATACAACGGATTGGACATA
>Ga0056116_1001094_pt1 | contig 10243 bp, 4 predicted proteins | sample WorMetOlspDAHAB2_FD_67352 | JGI IMG/M metagenome (GOLD analysis project Ga0056116, IMG submission 67352) | Marine gutless worms symbiont microbial communities from Max Planck institute for Marine Microbiology, Germany - Olavius sp. DAHAB.2 ...
TTATTATACTTGTCTTTAAAGACGCGCATTTGTAGGTATTGCACTGCTTGTTGAAGAGCTGAAGCGTGCCCGCAGTTAAAAAATTGGAATTCAGTGCATTTATTTGAAAATCTTTATTTCACCATACAATGGTAGTAATAACAACGTAGAACCTTAGCTAAACTAATAAACAGTACCCTTTAAAGTCTGTCCCTTTATAGTCTCGCGATGCCAGGTCTCGCGTTTTCAGTCGCCCCAAACTCACCAACAAGCATCTTTAATTCCAAAAGTTTCCCGGGGTTGATAACGTCGGACCCTTGTTAAAAAGGGGAGGGAAGGGAAGGGAAGGAGATAGGAAAGAGGAGGTCGTGGCTATCTCGGGGGATGGACGCCCCTGTCAGAAAGTGCATGTAATTAACAACTATTCAAAAACAAACATGAGATGAATCATCTACAGGCACTAGGGAGTTCAAAATAGTGTAGTTGGGGTATAATAGAATATTTTTGATCATTTTTATATTGGAGAAGGTATTGCAGGCAGTGATGATCTATATCATTTCAGCCTACTGTCACAGATGAAGCAAAATATTAGTATTATCCAGAATTTTGAATTGTATTAGTTAACATGTACATTCCGGCTGTAGATTGTGATTCTTTGCTTTTTAGTTAGCTTTTAGCCGGCTTATCTGTGCTAGTTATGTGGAGGTTTATATTTTTATTGCCATTATTTTTCGTTGCTATTTTTTCTTCTGATATATGGATCGACGGACTCCGATGCAAGTAACATAGTTTGACACTTTCGTGTGAGTAGCTATTGTAGTTAAGTCCGCTTTGTGCTTCTGGGTGTGTCTTCCTCTCTATTTCTGTTTGTCTGTTTTTTTTCTTTTTTTATGGGCCGTGTTGCCCGAAATAAATGATTTAATATGATTTGATAAAATTAACGAATTCGCGCAGTATTTCTTACTCACCAAGGAGAGCATCAACAACTTTCGCGTCCGGGAGTATCAGAGGCAGACTCGTGTACACCTGCTACAAAGCGACGCTGGCGAATTAATCAGTACAGAGCCAAATGAGCGCGACACGTCGTTACCGGTTCAATCACACGCAGTGGATGATTGACGTGCGAAGTTGCTATGATTGCCAGAACTCGCAGCCAATCGCAGCACGAGTGAGTCACGCGACTCTGCTGGGAAGGATAAGCTCAGTTTACGTGCGAACCAAAGAAACTGAAATGTGTATAAAATTGTTAATATAAAAAAATCAGAGATAAATAGAAGTAAGTAAAGCAATCGGTGTACAATGTTGACAAAAATACACGAAAAGAAACGGTCTGGGTCTAAAAACTTGTAATGCTGTTATAGTTCTGTTTAAAGTTTGTATTTGTGTCTGCATTGGTTTTTGTGTAGGCCTATTCATGTTAACGCTATGGAACCGTTGCTTTTACTTAATTTTATTTATTTCGTTAATTTCGAATGCTAGTGTTTTATACAAATTGTTGGGATTTCATTGATTGTCGATGCTTTTTGTTTGCAATGTTCGCTCTTTCGCTTTTCCCGGCGATTTTATTATTTTAAACATTAGTTTTGGATCTCGTGTAGGCTATATAATACGTGTTTATAATAAATAACTAATAGGTGAATGGGCGGAGCATCACAATGCTGATCATAGCCGAGGGCTAAAAAAAGAAAAATTAGAAAGAACCACTAATGGTTGAATAATGCAGGCCTATTGCTAATGAATAATCAATGGACGATGTATGTAACGGAATCCGATGATCAACATGCAACAGTTAAAACAAAACCCCACTAGACCCCGCAAGGTTTCCCATAGCGTCATCGTGCGAGCATCAACTCCGTTGTCGCGAAATCCAATCGTTCACTGCTATTCGTCCACCGGATTGCTGGATGCTGAGCTCAATAGCGGTTCGGTACCCGACGCTAGAACGATATGGTACCGCGTCCGTTATAAGGACTGCGACGGATATAACACAATATTTTAACAGCTTTTATTTACCGATATATGGTCTCACAAAAAAAAGACAACAAAGACGTGTTTTAGTTGCTTTACTGCCGTTTTTTCGTATTCCTCGCTTTTGTATTGTACTGTACTTTCAAATCCAGACTTAAAACTCATGTTTTATTCCGTACTGCTTTCTGCTAACTACTCTACTTACATATTCCGCCAGCGCCTCTGTAGCCGCCTGACGGCATTATGGCGCTTTTTAAATTTTGTATTATTATTATTATTATTATTATTATTATATTGCGTTCATTGTGTGTACGGTATGTGTGATCTAGTGCTGCCTTATGCCTATATGGCGTAATAAATTACGGTGACGATGAACAGCCAACAGCAGTATAACGTATAGGCGTCGTCGTAGAACATGAACACGAACATATTTGCATACCAAAACATAGTTTTTTTTAATGTTGTCAAAATAAAAAGGAATATGCAATTATCCAGCGAGAAACACTATTGAAGGATGCCTTACCAGTGATTTTTTATCGATTTTTATTTTTGTTACGTAACACATACTGTAAAATATTTGACATTCATTACGATACGTGTAACAATTTGATAAGCTACATGACTCAATGTGTGAATCTAATAGTTGGATTGATCTCACGTGTTATTATCAAACGTTTACAAACGTTTGATTAATTTAACGTTTTTCACATTTTTTATCTGAACGTCTATTCCACATACATCAACTGCAGCATAAGAACAAAACAATATTAAAGATGACATCGTATTTTATTATTGTTTTTAAATATCTGTTTAAGGCTCTTAAATACTGTGTGAACGACGTTTATTATAAATAAAATAAAATTAGTCATACAATTAATCGAAATGCAATCGCCTGTAATAAGAAAACGAAATACAAGACAAGATCATATAATATGACAATATCAAAACAGTCACAAGTATGTTAACTAGGAATGTGATATAACGTAGGTCTACAGAACTGTTGATAAAGCGATAAAAACATTACATTGGCCCATATGTGTCGTGATTATTGTTATAGGCCTAATACTTTAACAGAAACCGCACTTGAAAGTAGGAGTTTACTTTGCCAAAATAGGCTGAGATATTTTAGAACCGATTGTCTTAGGACACAACCAAATCCTCCTAAGCCGACGATCAAAGTAAGACGCCGCAATGCCTCGTCGCGCGGTGCCCAGGCACGCGACGTCGGTGGTCCCGGGCGACGGCGACGGTGGCAGGGAAACGGTTGACAGAACTGCGACGAAACTGCGAGTGGCCTGGCTGGCGTCCAGCATTGTTTAAGCGGGCACCTGCAAACTACCGTGTCCGTGACACCGCGCCGGATCCAGGTCAGCCTGTTGACGTCAGACTCGCGTTACTCATGGCTGTACATGTATAGCTGAACCTTGACACGGTCTGGCCAAGCTCCCAGCTATACCTGACTGACGACTGTTGCATCGTCACCAGCGATGACTGCGCTCGGCGGAAACTCGTTCGGTTCTTGTCAGTCGGAGGCGGACCAACTTCGGCGACAGAGCCTTCAGTACAACTGTATCTCGTGTCTGGAACTATCTCCCGTTGGACCTCACACAGCACAGAGAGAACGCTTGGGAACGCCGTTCCATATTTTTAAAGTGTTTAAGAACGCACACGAATTAGCATGCAGTACGTGCATTATGGATGGCATTGCGAACCATTTTCCGGCCAAAAATGCGACCCGATTGCAGGATTTTGCATATATGCAATCTCAAACATTTTCCGGGGTGATACCTCCTGTTCCCCGCAGAATCGTACCCGGTGCTTTGACCCAGAAACCAATTCTCGCTTGGCTCGCCAGCGTTCGCATTGTTCCTGTTTTGCACTTAAGCGACCACAGTCGCACAGCCGGGCTTGGTCATACAGCCATTTCAGATAGTCGCCAGACATTTTTATTTGGTCGATTGAGACCAGCGTGCTGTGTTAATCCCCCAGTTAACTGCGCTTTAGTAATCCTCTTGCGTATATACGGTCTGGATATCGTTCGTTGCTGTGTGCGCCACTGCTATTTTGCCGCCGTTTTCTCGTTTCCCTTTGCCTGTTTATTTAATTAAAAATCGTGCACAGAATATGCACGAAAAGCACAAAACAATTAAACTCATAATAAAGACTCCAAAATGTTATGTGCTTATGTCTGTGCTGTTGCCGGTTTTATCTTTTTCTGAGAATGTAATAATAATTTTAATTTCCGTTTCTGCTTTTTACGCTATGTGTACTACGAGTGCAATGCCTACGATAAATAAATAAATAAAATGGGAAATTCGTGTAACCCGCGCTTGACTTAGCGAATCACCCAGTTGACCGCACACCCGTTGAAATTCACACAGAGGCAATTAAATTTCACCGCTACACTAGCCAAGCTTGTGTACCAATACACCATTGTTAGTTGATTAGTTAGCTAACGAATAACGCGTTAAGCCCGAAGGCTGCTAGACCGAGAACAACGTGCTACCCCTCTTTCGCTGCGAAGCCCACAGTCGATATAAAGTGCACATGAGCCTCAAAGGGGGCATATTAGGTCACACATTCTCACAGCTAATACAGGTAATGTAGGTGTACTGTAGCGAAGGCCTATGCTGCCATGATACTACATGTACTTTTCAAAACAAATTGCGGCACGACTAAAGGCCGGTACACACTACCCATACGTACGGGTAGTGTTTATCGGCCTTAAGACACTGACACACAGTCCATTTCGGCGAATTTTAATATCGTACCGTATGCGACCAATCGGTGTTCAGAAAACTGCTTTGTAAATAACTTACCGCACGCGACATAGCAAAAACCGTTCATTCTCTAAGTTATGCTGTTTTCAATCGTCACTCGCTGCCACTGTAAATAAGATCAGCGATGAGTGTACAGAGACGTATGCAAGTTTATGAAATCGCTGTCAATTTACCCAGCTTTCGTTTGTGATGCTAATTCAATGCTTGTTCAGTAGTTGCTGATAAGCGTTACGATTCATCGCAAAAGTTAAAACCCATTTTGTTCGTAAAGAATTAAAAACAATTCAATGCAGTCACTCCGTTGCAAATTCCAGCAACGATCGAGTACCAGTCAGCTACTCAGCTTATCTACAGCGCTCGTGTATTTATTGCGATAATTTCTTGTTCTCTCGACCACCAGCAGGCCTAACGTCTTAAATTATTCATGGGTGACGGAGACGTTATTCTGTCTATGCTAGTTACCGCCGACATGTTGGAGGTACACCGTAGCGTAGCAGCGTCGCGTCGTAAACTAACGTATGCGTGAACACACACAGTTGTGTGTGGAACAACGCCAGTCGAAATACATACATCGTCTGCGATTAACCGCATCGTCAGATATCCGCATTTAAGCTCACACTGCCGTTCAAAATAAGTATTCCTCCAATTTTTAACGACGTTACTGCAACCCATGCATACAGTCAGGCGCGGACTGGGCCGCCTGGCTGGCACTTGCCATATGTACCGGTTGGTTCGGCGTCCAGGTGGGCCGCCAAGTCTAATGTTGAAGTAGGTCAGGTCAGATGACTTACCCCGTGTACAGGGAAAGGGTGGGGATGGAGGGGAGAGAAGGGAGCGAGGGACAAAGTCACAAAGAGGAGTAGGGGAAAAAGGGAGTGGAACGACGGAAGGGACCAGGGGCCATTATCTAGGGAGGGAGGGCTGCACTTAGTTTTGTGCGGGGCTGCCCCGAGTTCCTAGTTACGCGGCTGCTGACGAGGCCAATCTGCCTACTTAGACAGGGCTGGTTTGAAGAGCCAGTCCGCTCCTGCATACAGCGTAGAGATTCAAAGTGAGGTTCCTTGCTCGTCGGCAGATTCGCTTGCCTCGTTGCGAGGACGACCGGGAAAACCGCGGAAGTGATGATCCTCGAGATTCACGTAGTAGGCGACGCCGCCGGCCGCCGAGCGCTCCGGAGCCCTCAGAGCGCGCCCCACGCCCGTCAGATCAACGTCCTCCTCCACTTCCGTTCGCACCGGCCACCCAACACGTCTGGATTCGGCGTCGACAGCAGGCTCGAAGTGCCCGTTCGAGCGGTCGACGAAATCAGTTTCACCGGAGCTTGCCGCCATCCGGCTGTCTTGTTCAACGGCCACCGCTTTCTGCCGGTTTTGAAACCCTGAAACGTTATTTCAACATTTCATCTTACAGTTTTAAACTGGAGTTAAATGTTTTCAAATTACCTTATCCCGTACTGCCCTAAACCACTATATCAATAGTGCATAGGTCTCAGTGCTCATAGACAAGTGACATTAATAAAAATAATAATTTCCGCATTGTGTGTTTTGTTATTTTAACACTGTTAAATGTTGCTCTTTATTACTGCTATGACATTGTGACAATTCAGCCTTTTTGCAATTGACATTAACAATAAAGGACTTGCAAGTCAAAAGCCTATAAACAACTTAGCCTAGTAGTGTGTTCTAATTTAAAACCAGGACGTCTGTATATTATTTGGTCAAGCTTCTATGTTATCATAGCTTAAGGTGTTTATTTTTTCTTGTACTACAAGTGACGGGAATAAAGATATATTCATCTTTATTCACCACAATGGTAGCGTGTAAAATTAATAATTAGTGCTATATACGATAGCAAGGACACAATAAATAGTGATAATAATAAAATAATAAACGAAATAAAATAATGTCCAGCACTATCCATACAACACCGGCAATCACTCGGGCATAAAAGATAAAAATTTATATGACATTCTGTCACCGCATTTATGTGGCTTGTTCTGAATAGTTTCATTAAATACCTGTTAATTGTGAAACCAAGCGACTGTAGGTCTCGTTTAGTGACGTTGCAAACGTTTAGGGCGTATAGGAGTAACGGAAAGCATTTGGACTTTAACAGCTGTAAGAGTAAGACCACCTCTTCGGAAGCTATTGTACCGACTTTTTCGAATATTCCGTTGACTGCACGATGAAACGAGCGATTGTCGTAATCCATTTTACATGTGAAGACATGGGCACGAATACTATTTGTTTACCAACACAGCTGGTTCTCCAGACCTCGGTCGGTGTCTGGAACGCTGTAGTAGTGGCGATTGTCGTCGAATTCTTCGTCACCCACGTTGATGGAATCGTCGAAAGCTGGACGGTCGTCATCCGCTTGTCGTAAACTTTGCTCGGAGGCGCCGGGGCACAACACGTCGACGCTCTGGGCCAGTCGCTGCGTCAGCGGTGCTGCGAGGACGGTGCCGTCGGACGGGTGGACGAGAGTGGGCGACGACTGCGTTTTGTAGATTTCGTCGTTCCACCCCGACGACGACGACGACGACGATGACCGATCGCCGGAAACTACTGCCGGTAGATCGGTGTACGTCGTGTGCAGGCCGACGCCAAGCGCCGACGTCGGCAGAAGGTCGAAGGACTCGCTTCGTTGCCGCTGGTCGAAGTCGTCGCCCGCCGCCGCGGTGCGACCGGGTACCAGCTCCTCAGAGCGCCAGCGCGTGAGCGGTACATCCAGCGGCGTGGTGGCGTTCTCCGGACAGGCGATCCACGTCGACGGGTACTCGCTGTCAGTCGCTATTGCAACACTTCCTAACAACAACAACAACAATCAGTGGCGGATTTAGAAGGGGGCGTAGCCGGCTCCGCCCCCCCCCCTCTTGGGCGACGGACTGACGCCATCAATCACTTTCATGTTAGATAATGCTAAAATCTGATCGTTCCAGAACGTGGTACTCAAGAGCGTTCAAAATGATTGCCACCAGTGGCTTTCTTACAGCTTTAGCTTTATCCATCCCCAGACTTACTAGCTGGTTTAAGGGGCCCTGCTTCTAAGGTGAGGGGAAGAGGAGGAAGAGAGGAGAAGGGAGGGGGAAGGAAAGAAGGAGGGAAGAGGAGGTAACAGGAGGGACCGCCCTCCCCCATACGCAAATTCCTCGATCCGCCCCTAACAATATTGATGATAATTTGAAAAATAAACAATCAACCTAATTTTTAGTTCAGCGACGCATACCAGAAGCTGCAGGACCTCAGCCGCTTTAGATGTTCCCGCGTGTGTCAGAACTTATTCACGTGAACGACGTTTTTTGTAACATCTCAGCAGACCTACTGTGGGATAATTACAATCAGAATAAATAATCACTTTTTAAAACTAAGCCACCACTAAATAATAAAAAAAATCGTATTAAATCGTATTAAAGCCTACCAATGAGATTATTTATTCGTCAAGCACTATACTACATGTATATTGTCCGTTGGTATTAAATATTCTGTGCATCACCTACTTTGTGGCATCAATGACTACGCCCGAACCGCAAAGTATCGATATGCGTAACATACGGTTAATTATGTCAAATGAGGTCACATACAGAATATTAATAGCGTAAATTATATACTCCAAACTGATGAAAAATCTAGACACACTGGTGGTTTTTAAATGTGATTTGTTGATGATTTTTGACAGTGGTTTACTTTTAGGGTCCACCTCGTGGATGTAGTATTCATCTTCCTATACAATTGATATTCATTATTCAATTGTGTAGCAGCACAGTGCGCCCGAACTTATAAAATGTATTCACTGTAAACCAGCCAGAGTCTTGAGTTAAGGTACACAATTAAACATAAAAGTTATCAGAAATAAATACCCTACAGATAACTATAGATAAAATTACTGTACCTAGCAACGTCAAATCTTACCAACGTCTCATCCGTTACGTGTTTAGTTTACGCTATAATAAAAACATTCCAAAATAATATATTTTATACTTGTATATTTAGATTGATCCACATTCGGCACCGTCGACGACGAACCGGGCAAATCAACTTCCGGTTCGTGGCGTCGGTGAAGAAGCGTCAGGCGGACGGGTAATGCGGCTGCAGCGCGCAGTATTAGACAGGCGTCCGCAAGCGACATCTGTGGAACGACCGATATGTCGATACGAAGCAGTTCGTCACCTACATCACGCCAAAATCTCCATGACGACCAAAACCGGGGACGTCACATGCAACTTTTGACCTGCTTTCAATTTATTGACCTACTTTTACCTAATTTCAACTTCATTACGAAAGTAGGTCACGAACGTTTTAAACGGTCAAGCAAAAGCGACAAAAACCTTCTTGACCTACTTTCGTAACGAATGCGTTTTAAAGGTAGGTCAAAAACACTCTGTGACGGCCAAAATCGGCGCTGCCACTATCTGGAGACGACTTTTGACCTACTTTTAATTTTTTTGAGCTTTGACATCACCATGACCAAGACTTAACTCGGACGAGCACTGAACAGGTTACCATTTTTGCAAAAGTGGTCACAAAATGAACACAACAGTATACACACAAAGTAACACGACACACAGATGCAGAGGCGCTGACTTTTTATTTTGAGTACAGGGATACAACAGTGGCGTACCCAGAATTTTTGTAAAAGGGTGGGGCGAACCGAGGAGAGTGGGGAGTGGGGGTCAGAATGTTTTTTGTATTGTTTGTTGTAAATAATCCATTTGAAGCATCTGACACACTTCTCTCAGAAAACCACGTTGTCTATCATGGCAGATGAAATTTCGCTGTGGCAAACAGAAAAGTAAATAACACGTAAATAGGGAATCCAGATGCTAGGCTACTACTGGCCATGGCCACGAGAAACGCCATTTACACAGTGTAAATAAAGAGTAAGCCTAATTTAAACTAACTCAGAATCTGTAAAATGCACTAAATGCAACAAGTTAAGGCTTGATTATAACACGAACGTTCCCAAACTATTGTTTTTAGTACCAGCTACCAACTATTAGCCTAAAGCCCTAGAGCATCAAAGTAAAGACTTTTTTTGTAAAGATCAAGACCAAGACAAAACTTGAGGCGCCTCGAGACCAAGACTTGGGTCTCGAGGACTACATAGCTGCCATGAACAACCAGCAGTGTAATGAGAACCTGCATTCATCAGAGAGCGAAGGACGTCGGACGCCGACGGAAGCACTTCGGAAACTACCAGTTTATCGCAGTCGTCTTCTGATGGTCGAATGTTGAACCCTTGTCCGAGAACATCGCGACCGCCAAGACGCAACTGCACAATGCTCTGTCGTCCCTTCACAGCGCGCATTCACATCAATACTGTTCATTTGCTTATTTAATGCAGTATTTAGTAAAGTTGGGCGACTTGCGTCGGAAGAGATTGTTCTCAATTTGAAACAGACTTAATCTTCACCAGTGTTGCAGTCTGGAGTACCAGAGGCTACGAGACGAGCGCTGTCTAGACAGCGCTCGTCTCGTAGCCTCTGGTACTCCAGACTGCAACACTGGTGAAGATTAAGT
>Ga0056116_1001096_pt1 | contig 10235 bp, 6 predicted proteins | sample WorMetOlspDAHAB2_FD_67352 | JGI IMG/M metagenome (GOLD analysis project Ga0056116, IMG submission 67352) | Marine gutless worms symbiont microbial communities from Max Planck institute for Marine Microbiology, Germany - Olavius sp. DAHAB.2 ...
ATATATATATATATATACAGGTGCGCCCGTGATGAGCAAAGTATGACAGTTCCCCACTGATGATATCCACAGATGTCATTTTTATGGCATGATCTTGATGGCAATGTTCCATTTGATTTTTAAAAACACGACAGACACTTAAACATCAGTCAGTTTAGTCACTACACTGTAATACAGTAGCAACGTTGCTTAATGCATCATGTGACTAACTCGTATTTGTGTAAGAAGCTCCGAGTAGACTACCAAACAGTCACTGCAACATGACCGTTAATAAGGTTAATATTTTTTATTTTTTTCTGCACTGGTGTTTTAGTTGTACACTTAGATTCAGTGTACAGACACAGTGTTGAACTATTTGTATTGATTACTATTGAATATAATGCTAATTGTTCGTATATTTTTTATGATTTATTTGTCCATTAATTTTTGTCCACCGACTCTTTGAAGAACGAGATTTTCGACACGGTGAGCCGGGGTGACTATGTTGTAGTGCTGCCGAATGGGCGCCATTCGTACTGTTTGGCACAAACACATGTCGGACAAATGTTGTTAAATATCGCCAAGTTCAGAAGGTCACTGAGGTCAGCAGTCTGTACGAGGTCCCGAACAATGGTTCTCCAGCATCTCACATGGTCTCTTGTTTTTTTTACTAAATGTAAACGCAGATATTTCGTTGTTCTTGCAACACTAACATATTGTTCTGCCTGGAGTTCTCTCAACTGTAGAGACATTTTGGGATAACCATCATTTTATCTAATTTCTCTTTTAAAAATCTTTTCCCAGTTATTTTTTTTTGTTTGGGGGGGGGTGTTACCTTTGCTTAAACAGTGGACAGTTGTAAAGCGCATGCATTCTCGTAGAAATATTTATTGATTATTACCAAAACTCGGTAAGTGAGCCAGGTTTTTTTACTCACTTGCAACTACTGTTTTTTCTATGAACTAATGTAGGTGGTTTTTTTTAAAACACTGTACATATTCGTGGGTTATTTTTGGTGAGACAATAAAAGGCATTAATGTAAAATATGTACGGGGTAAGAACTTAGAAAATGCTCATAAAATATTGCTGTTCTAATATTCTTGTTGCACATTTTGCATGCAGTTTTGTCTGATAAATGCATTTATGGTAAATACTGTGGCCATAAAAGTTTCAAGCAGTCAGTCAATCACTTTTTTATTGTGTGCTCAAAATTTGACCAAAAAGCTGCTGCACATATTGATTTAAAAATAATTTGCGGGTGTATATGTTGTTGTACATGTACAGATTATTCAGGCAGTGTCTCCAAAGTGGCCTCCATTGCGATGCACAAGGACATACTTTCTCATGAGGGACCATTGCTTCTATGGTAGTATATAGTTTGCTTTGCTTTCTCTGTTTAGTGTACTTCTGTCCACATATGATATACCATTATTCTTTTGTGCAGTTTGTTAAATGGTGAACACTTAAAGAACGAACGCATTTTACTGTTAAAAATGCGTTTTTTGTTTGTTTTGTGGCTGATTTTCCATTTCTGGCATGGCGTGATATGGCTGAGATAACATGTTTTGACATACAATTGCAGCAAGTATTTAATATTGTAATTGTATATGAAGTACAGTACATAAAATTAAAAGAAAGTCAAATCAAATAATAAAATCGTAAAAACACATTCAGTAAGTACAAAGAAAGGTGATGGCACCATAAACATCCGAACGCATGAAGTGGACATCACAGAGACCACAAACCATCTCTATAACCATCAATAATTCAAAGAAACATTGTGTTCTTATGTGCGAATGCTGACCAATATGAACTTTATTAAATGTAATAACATTTGCACTAAACCTTGACGGATTATGTTGACAAATAAAATATCCAGTCTGCGTATACATAATGTCGTTCACGTAATAACTGCAGGTTTCACTCTACGTGACTTCATAATGCTATAGAACATACCGTGTCTTGCTACAAAGTTTACCACTTCATGTGCTGGGCTCATGCAAGTATGAAGGAAGTTACAGAACCGTTGGCAGAACACATCCGTTAGTGGTAAGCACCCGGGCAATATGTGGAGAACAGAAGTGCGACAGTTATATGGTAGCTTCCAAGTTCTGCATAATGCCTGACGCCAAGATGTACACAATGACCAAACACGATAACGAATTCCATATGCCATTAATTGTTGCGTGTGATAGATGATGCTGACTGCACAAGTGATGACTATAGAAGAGATTTATCATCTGACACCAGGTCGGTAATTTCTAGGTGTTGTTGTAGAGTTTCCTAGCAGGAAAGTTATAAATTGAAAGTATTATTTCATAAGCATAACTGGAGATTTAAGTTTGTAGTAGAAAGTTATAAAATATTTTGAGGGCATCCAGTGTCTTGATCAGATTATGTCTTGATGTTATGTCTTGATCTAATTGTCTATATTATAGTTATGTTGGTGTCATCCGTAGCCATTAGTTATCTGTACATATTTGCTATAACATAGTAATTTTTTATAATTTATACATATAATTTTTGGCAGGTTACTGGTTTATCTGTACAAGGCGTGCATTGAAGCTGTACAATGTGTTATTTCCGTATACTCCAGCACACTGGACATCGATTCGGTATTTTTTGTAATGTTGTCAGAATACATATTATTAGTGCTGCAATAATGGCAAGTAATTAACAGATTTCACAGAGCGAATAAAATATTGTAATGAACTATTTAATAGCGATTAACAGTTTAACACGTTATTTGCACGTTAACTGCAATTAACGTGTTAAACTGTTAATTGCTATTAAATAGTTCATTGCAATAGTTTATTTGCTCTGTGAAATCTGTTAATTACTTGCCATTATTGCAACCTTCAAATTTGCATACATGAAAAGTAATGAGATCGTTATTTGTTTCTTGTCGGTGTTAAGTTTAGTTTACATGTAGTAACAAATCATGGCAGACAATACTGACGAAAATGAAGCTACTACTTTTTGCAACTTGTCGCCTTTTACTTCCATGTTTCCACCAACAATAAGTTTATTGAATAGTTCGATTAATCAAGATTGAAATTTTTAATCGCTGCTTTACTATGTTTTCAGCTATTTATTCAGTTCCTGTGTACGCTACGGAGAGACAGTTCTAACTTTCATATCCTCTGCAACATAAACCCTTCCAAGTATTCTTGGGTAGCTGGTCTGTCTAATGCCTGGTACCTCCATCATAATGCAGTGTTTGGTCCTGTCAGGCAGTGGAAATTTATATTTATTTATCTATTACAGCAGTTGTACACTCTGTAAATATAAAAAGTAAAAAGTTTACACATAAGAGAAAGTAAAAAGTATGAAAAATGAAAATATATCAAAACAACAACTAATCCGTTATCTGCTTTACTTCATAATCACGCTAGGTGTGTAGTATCATAGTGGTGTAGGTTCCTTCTGTTTTACCTGTGGAATCTATACCTTTATGAGCCGTGAGCTGTTGTATTTACTGGCTGTTTTGTGGTGGTTTTTTTTGCTTGATTAATTCTGTTATCTGTTGGTTTCTGCCAGGCTGTGAGTGATGGCCGGCGGGCCGTTTTGAAGTACTGTGAAACGCACAATCTTCAAGTTCCATCGGAATGGATTAATACCAGGTCGTCTTTCGTGGTTTTGATTAGCCAGAAATCACACTGAACTGGCGGTGCATTTTGCTGCTCAGTTTGCTACTGTTACTAACAGTCAGCTGCTGACTACAACCCCTCTGACTAACTTTCTTAATGCAGTATTAACACAGTGCCTAGGTCGACTCAGCCTTCCACCCTCTGAGGGATGGTAAATGAGTACAGTCTCAACCTCGTGGTTGATTAATAATACAATGGCGATTGGTGAATGTTCAACCTATAGCAGCCTACAGGTCAAAGGTCAAGTTTGCAACTTTGCCTACGTGTTAGCAGCCACCTGGCGCTGACCGACTTTCACTTAAGAAGACCTGACTGAAGTCTTACATATGGTTTTGCGCCATAGATGATAGCGCTGTAAATATTGTATTGTGTATCATTATTATTATTATTAATTTATTACTGTTATATTGCTGTATGCTGCTACACAGTAGGTTTTGCTGTAATGGTGCATAGACTTAAAAGTTTGCAGTTCACATTATTGCTGTGTTCTTTTTCAGAGAGAATATTGAGGTTCTTCTGCAAATTGATTCTCCACATTATTGCTGTGTTCTTTTTCAGAGAGAATATTGAGGTTCTTCTGCAAATTGATTCTCCAACTCCATTGTAAGCATATTAACACAACCTTCTGTCTGCCAAATTATGAGTTTGTTGTATGTCGTCTTTATTTTTGACATTGTGTTGCATTTGCGCTTGTGGTTCAAGTGTCGATGACTAAAATCTTGTTCTGTCAAATTACGTTAAGTGTCCTAAAAATGTTCTGGGAGTGAAAAAAAATTCTATGCAAAGATGAAAGCTAAAGAACAAATTGGCACTGCGTACGCATGTACAGGGTTGACCAACAAAGTGAGGCTGCTTTGTTATACATCTTGTAACTTTATAAGTGTTGATTAGATTAATACCAAATTTGACAAAATAAAGATCATTTCATTCTCAGAATGAACACGCCATCTATTTAATCTTGGAGGGCTACTTTTTTGTCGCACTCTGTATAACAGATGCAGTAACAGAGCTTGGCATATTAACTAAACCATGTAGTAACATGACACATTCATTCAGCACTATACAGGTTGGCAATGTAGCTAAGTGGTAAGGACGTCAGTCTTTGGCGGGTGAGCTTTCCCTGCCCTGCGCCCGATCTACGATCAATAGACGACCACTGTGTGGGTAAACTGTCCGCTGTGGGTCAGCCAATTAGGCCAACCCAGCTTTCCATTTTTCTGGGGTCGGTAAATGAGTAGTAATCCATGTATTTACATAGATTACGGCAGTATAGACTATCAAAAACGGCAGACTAGGGATATATACGGCTGTGTGGCTGGATGCCAAAGTCCGTGAGCGCGGGCCTGGGCTGCGGCCTAGGCTGGACGCGGCCCTGTCTGTGACGACAGCGCCGCTGAGGCGGCATATGCGGCTTGCAACGTCGTGTAAGTGAACCTTACCTTTACCTATTTTTACCATGATCATGATGTGGTGGCTGAGTAGTTGAAACAAGGCCTGGAGAATTCCTGTTGCAGGTTCAATCCTGGGTCTTAGCTTTACTTTACATGTTTGAATGGCGCCTGATTAGATCCATGCACGTGTTATTGTTAGGATTCCTGATCCGGGACAGTTCGTGCCATTTACTAAGCATGCCAGTGCAACAGTTTTTAATATACCGTCCGTCTCAGCGCAAGGAACAATACTGGGATCTGTCTGCTATTCAGACGCTTTCATTGATTCTTCATTCACCGTTCTGGAGCCAGGTTTGTCTATCTTTGTCAAATGGACGTTTTCATTTTTAGACTAATTATTTTTTCTGACACGATTACCGGATTTTAATGCAGTTGAATCACGTTTTGTTGCATGTTTTTTGGTCACTGTTATCAGAATGGGCGTCGTCCCACAGAGTGCTGTAGTGTGTTAGAAGATATCGTAGTAACCTATGAATACATTATGTTGCCCTACACTGCAGTCAGTACCGTTAAACGCCACTGAGCTGAGAACTCTCTCTCTCTCTCTCTCTCTGTCTTTACGGCAGACATTCGAGTTGCTTCATATTTAGCTTAAACTGCCGACGTTTTGTACTTAATAAAGACAGGCACATCTAAGCCCTTTGAAAGGAGTACGGCGAAAAATATACAGAATAAAATTCTGACAGGAAGAGTCTTCACTGCGAAGAAACTGAGCCTAACAGAAAGTTCATATACTCAATATCGGTGTTTTTTGGGACATAATATATGGATTGTAACTGGCAAGATCAAGTTAACAATGACTAAAAGCAATTTGCATTAATTCCAGTAAGAACGAGATAGATCACGTAATAGGTGAACTCCACAATAATTGTGGTTGTTTCATGATCCATGACAACATTTCCACCAGAATTACTATAGAGTTAACCATATCACCTGTTACGTGATCTATCTCGTTGTGACTGGAATTAATGCAAAATTGCTTCCAGTCATTGTTAACTTGATCTTGCAAATTACAATCCATACGTATAACTGCTGATAGTGATATTCGTTCGTACTGTTAACTACCTGTTTGACGATGATGCATGTTGTAGATGGAGAGCCGAGGCGTGATGCTGCATACTGTGCATTGACGAGCGTTATTAGACAACACATCATGCTGCCCGTGTGTATTTTAGATTGCAGTTTATTGTTGGCTCCTGGAGTTGGCTATTATCCCAGCCACAGCAAGCTGACGCCTTTAGTAAGCCCAATGCTTTTCTGGCAATAAAGTGACGTGTGGGTCTCATTACTACTGTTCAGCAGGTCTTGGGTTCAGTTCTCACCTGCTGCACTGTTAAGTCTAAAAATGGCAAAGGTTCAGCACTTATATAGCGCCGCAAGCCGCATGTGCCTCCTCAGGGGCGCTGTGCGTCACAGACAGGGCCGGCGTTCAGCCTAGGCCGCAGCCCAAGCCCGCACACACGGACTTAAGCCTGCAGCCATACGTAGCCCTAGTCTGCCGTTTTTTTGCACCTGCGCAAGTTACTCGCACACATTTGCCTCTGTCACCAGGCAGTATAATTTGATACCAACGTAAGCTGAGAGGTAAACAGGCACACCATGTGACACACTGGCCCTGTGCCCATGGTCTACTTGTTGTAGGACATTGGCAGCAGCAGTCATTTACGGATTAGGACGAAGTTATCACTAACTGTGCAGACACTGCTTGCATTAGAACCAAGTGATTTGATGGCATGCAAGTAGTGTTTAGCGTCATCATCATCATCTCTGAATTGCCAATCGTACATGGTTGTCGACTGTCGGCGACTGAGCCTTTCCAGCTCCCTTTACCCACTGCCGTGCCTTGAACAAAGTACCAGGCCACGTAACGTCAGTCGTCTGAAGACTCATATATACTCAGCCGTTCCTTTCCCGACTTCCTGTAGTGCCTGTGAAGTGACTTGAGTCATTATCAGACACTTTTATTGCTTTCGTTACTTACTTGGCTGCATGTAGTTTAAATAGCACTGCTCGTCGGTGGTAATAGTCAGTGATTCGGTGTCTTATTGTAGTGCTCTGAGTGATCAACACTGCTGCCTGCTGCGAGGTACTAACAGTACTGCAAGTACTAACAGTGGAAGGATCACTGGGGAAGGAAAGTTTAGAGATAATGCTGGAACGACTTGGCGAATGATGCTGACACTGTGTGATGCCTTCCTGTGCAGATGGATGAAAAGAGTCGTGATTTGGAGTCGCAGCTCGAAGCTGATATGATGGAGGATGAACTGTGCTTGCTTGGCGGCGAAACTGCTTCACTTTATGTCAGTGATGTCAGCGTTGCTTCTCTGCCAAACGGTGAGTTCTCGTTTTCCTTAGCTGGTGATGCTTCTAACATTTCGGTCGTCTTTATTGCCGTGTGGTATTTTGTAGCTGGTTTGGCGTGATGGTAATGGCGTTGGTCACATCAAAAAGCTAATTGGGGGATTTCTTTGAAAAAACTTGGAATTTTACGACCAAATGCAGATTCTAACAGTACTGGAGCCTGGAACAGTCTGTCAGTTGACCTCGGACAGCTGGACTTGTCATACACCTGATTCAGTTCATGTCTGCTGATGCATGGGGCAGTGAGACCACATCACAGAGTGATCTATGCTATCCTTTGTCAGAATCTTTTTTACTTGACTGTTTCAGTTTTGGCTCATTTGTAAAATGTTGAAGTGGAATTTTGTCGCAGGTCGTCTCTTTATGTCCACCACCAAGATTGTCTTTATGCATCCACATTGCTCAGCCATCGTACTGCCACTGTCTTGTCTTGAGTCACTTCTGTTCTACGACGGTGTAAGTTAACAGCAATCTCAGTTGCTATCTCTCATGTGTTAATGTTGTTGTTGGCTGTCGGGGGGTGACCGATTTCTCGACCATCACGAGCTGAGGTCTTCAGTAGGCCCAGTGCTTAACCCATAACCAGTAACAACACAACGGTGTGTGTGTGTGTTTGTATGTATTGGCACAAGACCGAGATATATGCATGTGTGCTGAAAGCAGTCTTTGTCCAGTTTATTTTAGTTCGCCAGCCACATTGTGCCTCCCGTCCGCTGCACCGGTAGGAACGCGACTTCACTGGTCTGCTGACTCCCGACCTCTGTCGAGATGGGGTATGGACGAGAGGCACAGTGTGGCCAATTGAGGTTGCTATTAACTTACACCATCCCAGTCTGTCATATGTGCTGTAAGTCGATGGCCAAGTTAGTTAACGAATAAGACGTAAGCTTGAAGTCTGTTAGTCCAAAGTGACAGCAGCCTTGTCTGCAGCGTGTTGTTGAATTAGATCTTTTTTAGTTTCAGTCACCTAAGCATCACGGAATCCCATGTTTTAATGAAGATTACAGCGGGGAGATCTCAGTTACGTTGTTCAATTGTATAGGTTTATTGAGTTGTATCGAAAATTTTTTATGTTGCTTAGTTTAGTCAGCATCAGCCAAGCGATTAGTTATCAAGACCATCTCCAAAATAACCTAAACTGTGATGCATTAAACTTTACTCACTCATGCATTTAACTTACACATACCTTCAAAGTCACAATGTAGCCTATATGTGCTGAAAGTGCTGTTAAATTCAAATTCACTAACCTACTGTACTAATCATTGCGTGGCAGGACGCAGGTCTGTGTCAGTTTTTGTATTCATGTTTGATCGGAAAAGCAAACCAAAAATTTGTAAGCCCTGGTGCCAATAATAACTTACATGCATGTCACCTTTTCTACTCGGTTATGTACCAGATATTTTTTCTGGTGTCCAGCTTATCGATGAAATGTAAAACCAGTGTGTGCTGCGTTTATTCAGAGTTCAATGAGTGTGGTGGCGATGTTGCTGATTGAGTACAAGAACGATTTCTCTCTGTGCATTCCTGCTGCCGTCAGTTGTCCTGCCAGTCGGCTGGTTTTGGCTTTTCCGCCCAAAACGAAGGCATACCGCGCTCTCTTTGCAAGAGTAAGTTCAGCCTGTGTGCATGCTCCTGCAGGTTTCATCGTTTTAAAGCGTTACTGAGCCAGCTTTGAATTTGAATCTGGCTTTCAGATGGCGTTAAATTTAAGCAGTCAAAAATTCATATATTTGTATTTGAAAATGAGAAGAAGACCTTGAAAAGTTTGGAATTTAGCTCAAGAGCTCAAATGTCCGATGGAGTTGACGGCAGCCGCTATAATGTTTACTGTTGCTAACAGAACTGGCTACTTTTGAGGTACGATATATTGATAGATTGTACATCGAGGGCCTTGAATTGGCCTTGAATTCTCGAAGAAAATGGTCTCGAATTGTGTTGGAAATTAGATGCAGGAACCGTGTATTTGTTCAGAAGCAGCACATACTGTTAACTGAATTGCGTTGTTGTGTATTAAAGCTGTCGACATTTAGAGCTGCTTACAGCACATGCTGATGACATTTGTGATGTCTATTTGGGTTCGTTTAAAAAAAAAGCCTTCAGATCTTATTTGCATTAACTGAGTGGCTTGGTAGCATCGTGGAAAAGCATCTGACTTGCATTTGAGAAGCCACAGGTTTAAGTCTCGTCGACTGCACTGCCAACGGCCCTGAACTAGCTGCTCAGACACACACATTTCCAAATAGTATAATTTGGTACTAGTGAAAGGGCGGTGAAGTTTGGAAGGTAACTGTAGGTCTGGCATCATAACGGCCATGTGTCATCAGACTTTGTGGTACATCCACCTTCTGGCTTAAAAGCCTATGAAAGGGGGATGAGTACCCTTGATTGCGGGCCTATATCGACTAAGGTACCCCCTTTTCACTTCAATTGACTGCATGTTGTATATGCATTGAGTTTTGTGTATAGGTGATGCCGCAGTGGAAAAAGCAGGGACTAAGTCCGCCTTTCACTGCTATTGATGATTTACCACCCGATCTCTCTCATTTGTTAGTTACGTTTATCGCTGTTTTCTTTGTGTGAGAGTGAGACCGCTTTTTGTAAATCGTTGACAGTCACATGTTGAATTTCAATGCTGTCAGCAGTTATGCAGAAATTATTATTTTTTTTTTGGTTTTTCTTAGTCACATGACTCTGAGCAGGCTTGGCATAGTGCATCTGTCATTTTTATTTTATGGTGTCCAACGAAAGATGTATGATTTGGCCTGATGTACGAAAAATCTTATGATCGTCATAA
>Ga0056116_1001097_pt1 | contig 10230 bp, 7 predicted proteins | sample WorMetOlspDAHAB2_FD_67352 | JGI IMG/M metagenome (GOLD analysis project Ga0056116, IMG submission 67352) | Marine gutless worms symbiont microbial communities from Max Planck institute for Marine Microbiology, Germany - Olavius sp. DAHAB.2 ...
TTCCACATGGGTTAGTCCAGGGTTAGTTGTGTTTCTAAAAGACCTGCAGGCTGTTTCGAAATGCTTGACAGATTGAGCTGTTTTTAAATTTTGCATAGCATCGTATAAGTTTTGGTTACCTGTAAAACTTTTCTGATCTTCTTGTAAGTTTATTCCAAACTCTTGGCTGTTGCCATTTTAAGCTTGTTGTTGTTCAGCAATATTGCTTTCTGAAAATATCTAATGCAAATTTGCTGAATGATGAACAGTTATTTTTGTCTTCAGTACGGGACAGTTGTTTTACAGAGGTGATAAACATTTGTCTGTTATCAACAAGGGCAGACTGGCTTTTCAGAGCGGCCGTGGCTAATTAAGTAGACCGGCCCCATGAGCAGCGGCATAACTAGTAACTCAATGGCCCTGCAAATAATTCATCCGAGTAGAGCCCTCCCTCCATAGCTAAGTTCCCCCGGCCCTCTCCTCTCTTCCATTCCCTTCTTCAACATTTGACGTGGCGGACCACCTGGCCGGCAGACCAACTGGCCCACCTGGCAATGGCCCGGTCTGCCCCTGGTTATCAACTATCATCTGTGTTAGAGTTAATGTAGTATAATTTCGAACAACGTTGCTTGGTATTTTTATGTATCTTAAACATGTTATATTGTATAATATGTATATTATGCGATTGATAATTGGATATTTCATGCATTTATTGTATGTTTTTTTGCAAAAGGTACAGTTATATTGAGAGTGGCAGTCTTTCCACTTATTATCTATGTCCAGAAGAATATGGTAACACTGAACAATCACATGCCAGTCATTCAGAAAATGCAAGACAAGTATAACAAATCAAGGCGTAGTGGTGACATAATTGGAGGTATTTTGCACATTTTTTTTTAATTTTTCCTCTAGACAATAGAAGCATTTCAAAAGTTGTAATTTGTGGTAAAGTGTATAATACTGTGTGTGCTTTATTTTGGAATGTTACTGTACATGCCGGAGTAGTATATTCTTTGTCTGCATTTAGTTATATTTTCATCATTGCATAACACTTAAATGGCTTACATTTGTCAGTAGTTGTACAGAATGTAATTTTCATGATGCTCAGCTGTCACAACGATTGCACACCACTTAATGGTTAATTTTGTGCTTAGATTAATTTAATAGATAACAAATTTTTTGAAAGAAATCATGTGATATTAAGATCACTGAATGTCGTCAGAGATAGCACTATTCAGTAGGTCATAAATCATTTCGTGTTAGTGTTTTGCTGTGGCCACTTTTTAACCTGTACTGTTTCTGAGAGTGTTTGCACCAAAAATTGCAAATGAGCTGTTAAAATACAGCTTGGTGCTGCCAGATATTGGTGCAGTGTATTATCATCTGGCATGTGGTAGAAAAAGGATGACCTGTCACTTAAATGTTGCAGTTGAATTTGTTCTGTTAACTGGAAAAAGTTAATGCTTGCCAGTACATTTGTTGTAGCATCTAGAATGGGATTAGAAATTTATCAGTATATGAAAAAGCACAAAGTGAGCCCAGTGAAGAACATGCTCGGACCTATGACACAGGTACGTGAATATGATGATGACTTACCTTTATCACAGGCCATTAACAGTAATGCCGTGTTCACGTTCACCTTTTTGTTATGCATACAAATATAATATCATGTTGAAGGTATTACTTAGGCTTGTGCTGCTTCCGCATATAGGCCCGATGATATTACACCGAGTAAGGCTAATATGATAAGTGAACTGAATTACGTTTGGTTATATTGCATTGCCCATTCTTGATGTACGGTAAGAGATATTGATTTTTTGTCACAAACAGCATGTATGCAGAGCAATTATTATTTTCTGACTCTGATTCATCTGCTACAGTTTTATGAAATTTTAATCGTATATTTATACTGTATATATTTCAAAAGTTTGCATTGCGTTTTCTTATATTTTTAAACTATTGAACATGTTTTATATTCCTGTATTCATTAATATACTGCTGTCCTCCTTGTGTAGAATTTCAAAATTTTAAAATAAATTCATAAACTCGGTGGGAATACACTTTTCGTCGGCCATTTTCCAGGAACTGTGGTATGATCCTCTTGTTCAATAGATTGTCATCATTGGGGGGATTTGGAGCAAGATTCTCAGTGGCTGGATTCCCTCCCTGTTGTCATAACCACTCGTTTGATTTTACCCTGTATGCAACAACCAACAAGAGCAACGGGCAGTACTCTCTACTCCGTACTATACTGTCACTGTTGCATCGTATTTGTACTGCCAAAGCAGATCAGTTGACCGCACAGAATACAAACGTCTATTACAATTACTTTTAAGATTTTCAGTTGCCAGACAATGCTGAAAAGTTCTTAGTTGCATAATGGACACTGATGGCATATGGCACGTAAATTATGCACCTGGAATGCTAACAGAAAACTGTTTTTTTAATCTTGAGATCTTTTTGATAGTAGACTGGATTTTACCTTTGCCTTTAGTGTAAAAATAAAAGCCTTGTTGAAATGATTTGTAAATAAGTGAGTTGCCTCAAGTTCAGGATAAAAATTATTGCCCTGACTGACGTTATTTTAAAATTTTTAATACATATTTTGATCAGTTTTTGTTTGCTGTTGATTTGTGGAACATAACGTGTTGTAGGTCCCGATTTTCGTGTCAGTGTTTGTTGGGATTCGTCAGATGACCAATTTGCCTGTTGCGAGTATGAAAACTGGCGGAACTGCTTGGTTCACGGACTTGACGGTCCCAGACCCGTACTTTGCTTTGCCGGTCATGACAGTTGCCATGCTTTACGCCATCATTGAGGTCGGCACTTTGTCACCTTGTACATTCCAAGTTATTACAATTTCAGAATGAAATTGTTTCTGACCTTTCAGTATGATCATACAATAAGAGGTATCTCGAATTTTGACAAACAGGGTGCAGTGACACATGCTTTTAGTGTGATAGAAACATCTTTTGACCAAAATGATGCTAAACTGAAGATAAAAATGGAAAGTTTTTTTTTTCTTGGGGGAGGGGCAGCATTTTGGCTGGATTTGTTTTTTTCTTTTAGTCGAGCTTCGGCTGCACATTACAGCCATATTGTCCTGCTGACAATTTTCTGTGCAAAAGATCGACGAAAGTGTTCAAAATGATTTTAAAAATGCAGAGTGCGAAAAATGCGACTGGTGGCAGCGTTAGCACCCAATACATAACACAGATGTCAATGGTACCATTTCGTAGCCATACGTTGTTTTCATGTTCAGCAGCAACTGTTTCTGTAAATCACTGTGTACAGCACACCAGCCTTGTAGTATTGGCAGTCATACTGTTTATGCAGTGTAGACTGTAGATGCTTGTGCATGACCATGTGTCTGTATAATTGAACGAAAGCTCCAGATTGTTTAGACTTCAAGTAGAGTTTAACGCCCCACCTAACACAATATTGGTAACTTCGGAGGTGGAATTGGTTAGACTTCAGTCTTGGTATAGTATGTAGTGTATAGTATATATGTATAGTATGCATGGGATTAATGTAATGCTGGTCATTTGATTATTATCGTAACAATGCTGATATTGCTACATATCAACAGGTTGTTACTTTGCTGTATTATATTGTTGTGCTTTCAGTGTAAGGCATCATCTCTAGTAATCAGTGTTTCAACTTGGCTGGGATAGATTTTGAAGGCATTGTTATCATCCACTAATCAGTGTTTCAACTTGGCTGGGATAGATTTTGAAGGCATTGTTATCATCCACTTGCATACAGGACTGTGCGTTATTGTTCTTGTTAGATTGGAGCCGATGGACTTCGAGCTGCGAGTTTGCATAAATTTGGACGGTTGTTCATGCGAGTTATGCCATTGGCCATATTGCCGTTCATCATGAATTTTCCAGCTGTTAGTTGTCGTTTGTACATTTTTTCAGCGATTATTGTCATCTGCGCAGCATGTCAGTAGCTGCATATAGCTTTTATTTTTCACTCTTCTACACTGGGTTTGTTCATATGGTGTCATTTTAAGAGACGGAATTACTTAAATTAGTGAATTTTTTAATCAGTGCGAGGTACTGGATATATGTGAAACTGTTGATAACATAACACCAAAAAGCCGAGAGCGAGTTAGGCTTGTTGAGTTTTTAAGTAATGTGCATTTCAATTTCAGTCATTTGGCACTAATGTTGCAGTAATTCTCTTCTTCTATCCCTCCATTTGTTTATCAGTAACACTTCTTCTTGCATACAGACTCACCATCCTAGCTTATCCATAAGACGCATTATCATCTGCAGTGTGAAATATGGATAAACTGCTGTCCAACTTCATCAAATGGCATAAGTCGACTGTGCGAGATACCAGTCACACTGATGGGCTGTCAAAGTAGCTGGATGTAGTGTCAAAACCCTGTCATCCTGGTTTGCTATCTCAAAACACATTATATTATAACAATAAAATATACCAGTTTTTAAAAACTTAAAACCAGTTTTATTGCCGGCCAAATTTTTAAACCTAAGATGTCACTGTAACGTTATATTTACTCGTCTTATACTCTTTACTGACATCGTGAACCTCATAGCAGAGTGTGTGCATGTTTAAATTAGGTCGTGTCGTGATGATAGTTTGTCGCAGTATCATTTGCAAATGTGTAGGGTTTGCTGTGTTATTGGTTCTCATCAAACTGCATGTCTCTGATTCAAGCTCTGTTCCTGCGGCTTCCGCGGATTCGGCAAGCACTGAATATTCCAGCTATGTCTAGTGCGAAACAACAAATTGAGCCTATAACGTTTAAATCAATAAAACAAGGTAAGCGAATGTGGATAGACAATAATGTGGTACAGTTTATAACTACGAAGTTAAATCTTATGATTTTGGCAGCACATGGTCTATGACCTGACAGTTTATTGGCCTTTTTCCAGTTCAGTTATATATCTATTTGTACGGGGTTTTAGGGCCTTGTGCTAGTTTTAAAATATCTGTTTGTGCAGTGGTCAAATTCTGTATGCATGGTTTAAATGCGCGTTTCTGTGATTTGAATTCAGCATGGAAGGATGCGCAGTCACAGGTTGATGTCGAAACACTGCAACGTAATGACGCAACGAGATTTAAAGAGGCCGGCTTGGGCGCTGTGCCGAAGACGTATCCGTATGATCCGACCAAAGTCAAAAAAGTAGTTGCGGCTAAAGCGAAGTAGCATCACAGCTCTTAGTATTGACTGAAAATTGCTGCTCTGTGAAGCAATGTACTGCCTGTGTGTGGTGTAATATTTGGCCAAAGTCCGACATGCTGAACGTGGTTAATGCTGACAGTACATTACTCTGTTCAAAGCAAAAGTGCTGCTCCTAGGCGCTGTAGTTTCAGTTTGCGTCGACTATGCTAATGTTTGTGGTTCGTAGAATCACCACTTTCAAAAGCATTATGTGTATTTCACTTGCAGCAGCGTACTAACTTGCATAAATTGCCAGCAGGATATCCATAGCTGTGACAGTAGGCAGTTTATACAGGGCAACAGGTTTAGGTTTAGTTCACATTCAGAGTGATGTACTATGTATGTATCCCTTCTTTTCACAGACTTGCTGATGTTTTGTGACATGGCTGCCTATGTACCACTGAAGTCCTAGTCTACCGGGTTTTAGCGCACACTGTTAGATGGTTCAGAACTTGAATATCAAACATCAAAACAGCCTGTTACAGTATTGGCAAAATGTAACTGTGGTGGTTAAATATTTATGGACACTCAACTTGGTGTGAACATCTGAGCGAGTCAGAATACGGAAATCTCGGAAAGCTTATGCGCAGCTTACGTGAAAAACGATTTCGGCTGGACGGGAGGGAGTAAATCCACAATCAAGTTGCACAACACAGTATCCATACAAGAGAAATGTATCACCGTCACCTTCAGATACAGCTAAGCTAAGTAATGGAATACTGCGTTCTATACACAAGATTAACTCCCAGTAAGTGTAAAAAGTAAGAAATACTAGAATAGTATTAAACAGAGTAAAGCAATCGGCTCATTCATGCAAAGATTGAGACGGTTAACAAACTAATAACTATGCTTGTTAAGCTTAATATAGATCAAAGTTACCACTAGTATAGTGAATGGATATTAAAACACCATTTACGCCTCCCTAAACACAATACGACGCACTTAGCCATGAATGAATTGCAAAGCAAAAGCAAAAAAATGGGTTTCATTAGAAACAGCAAAGTTGAACTATAGAGGGCATAGATGTACACACTACACACCCAAAATACTTAACATGGCTCGTTCGCTAATTGGTAACGGACATTCAGTCCACATCTTGCAGACAGCATAGACACTGTTAAAGTCCAAGCTTCTAGGAAGACGTGTTATATCATTTTTGACTCTAGACCAGGCAGTTACAGCTTCTTAATGTCAGCATACACAAGAATCATGCAGTCATGGAACAGACATCACAGATCACCTCAACTTGTTATCAGCAGTAATGCAGTCAAAGCACATAAGTCCCATAAGCAGACAACTACATGATCTATTACAATTGCACATTTAATATATTTTCTATAGTTACAATTACAATTACTGGGACACTGGTAATAGGACTAATTCGGAAGTAAGTCATTCTCTAACTGTCAGTGCGATAGTCTGAAAACTACAACAAATCGTTAAAGATTAATTTATGTGCACTCAAGCTACAAAATTGCTATCTGTGCAATTGAACTCTCTCTGCAAACCTTTATGCAATCTATTCGCATGTGTGCAGTACTGCATTATCCGAAGCAATTACAAATATTACAGTCATTTATTTACCAGCATGCAACGAAATTACGAATTACAATTTACCCATGCGTCCACATAAGCACAGCAAACACTGACCTTTGCATATGACGAGAAATCATCATACAGTCTAGAAAATGCCACCTAAAGCCAACTAAGGACACAAACTGCTCGTTTTTTTATACACAAAAAAACATTCTTATGGCGTATTAAGACAGCAAACTTTAGACACTTATGAACTTTTCAACCAAATAAATTAAACAGCAGGCCTATGCATAACAACCCTAGACTAGCCCTAGCAGTGGAACAACTTGCCACTGGCTGTGCGAGAGCACAACATCAGTACGGACACTTCAAGCGCTTGCTGAAAACATTTAACTAGACTAGTAGTTTTTGTTTTTTATTTGCCCTAGAAATGCTCTTACTCGCTAACTCACTAGAAATGTGCACATTTCTCCAGTTCGACACACAATATCCTGGATTGGCAAAGCTACGTGAAAGCGATGAAAGCATCCAAATCGAATCTCGACAACAAATACACCTCACTTTAAACTCTGCTCAGAAATGACGACTAGATATAGAAAAAACTGAATTAAAGAATATCATTACACTTAAGCACATGCAAGAAGACACTGCTGACTATGAGAAAGTGAGATGCACTACAACGATTATCACACTGCAACATATGGAACGCACAGCTGACAAGATCAAGTGACATGCGATGTCCCGTAAAATGAAAAAAAGCCACAAAAAATGAAGAAAAATCCGAGAAACATTTTGCCACAAGTTGCAACTATTCACGACAACACCTGCTTAACATCAAAAACAACAATATGTCTTAAGCACTGACGTGCAAGTATCACATAATATCGGTGCACAATAGCAGACTGTACACACAACGCTGACCAGATGCATAACTCCACATTGCCAGCAACATGGTAAAATTGCTGACACGGACAGACTGCAACGGGAACTTGACAAGATCAACAAAGTTCGGTGACAACAGCCTTCAGAAACTCTGGAAAAATCTGCCTCTGGGCCCCAGACAGCCAAAATTGTCATATAGCCACTTCAGACAGTCACTGAAGACATTTCTACCTTGGCAACTGGACCACTGCCGTGGGAACTATGTTTAACTGCAGCTTGTCAGAAATACCTTTTTACTTGCATCTTGTACGTATCTACATATTCAGTAATACTCATCCCCACTAAGTGGGTTACTGCACGCACTCTCGCTGTCCATATTATGACTAGTTTTGCCAGTGGTGTGCCTCTTCGAAGCAACACTGATGACTGCTGACGATGGACTGTCAATTGGCTTAAAGCCACAGAGTTCGACATGCCCAAGTCGTTGACGCACCGAAGCTGGTTGTTGCAGTGCTGATGTGGCAGCGCGGTGACGTGTTTGAGTTGGCTGCTTCGCTGAACACAGCGACCGATGAACAACTGCAAATAACCACACAATCAGTTATTGAACGTGCACATATAATTGACAAAACTGGTAGTGGAAATGTACAGGGAACATCCGACAGAAAATGGGCAACTGGCCTCTGACAAACTTATATCACTGCAACCACTACTACACAGTTTAGTGGTCGCTGTTGCTTGACAATGTTTAGTTTCTTGTTGTTTTTCATTTGCTGTACTTATTTATTTAAATGATAAAACGACAACTTAGGTGTAGTAACGGTGCAGTAACATGGCTAGAGTAACTACAAGGGTGCCGTACAATGTTCGCTGCTCATACTCTGGAAACAGTTAGTCAATGAAGTAGGAATGCGAGAAAAGATGTCTTAGCATGTTTTTGAAAGTTGATAATGTAGGTGCGGAACGAATGTGCAGTGAGAGACTGTTCCAGGTGACCGGACCAGCCACACATCATATAATTTAATTATTTCAATGTGTACTGTTAATTATATGTCCTTTTACATTGTAAGCACGTGCGCTTGTTGCATGCAAGTAAAAGTATTATTAACATACATATTTACAGCACAAAACAACACAACAGTACACATTTTCTAGTTTGTGAAAATAAACCCAACAACTGAAATTTTACGCATTACAATGCTGCAGACACCACACGCTATTGAAAATGCTGTAAAAGCTATTTTTCACCTTGTAAGTGTTGCTCCGTTCTTTTGAGATTTTCCAGTATTGCTGCTAGTTCAGGACTGGTGTTCTGCCACGCAACAGGCACTCCACTCTGACACGGAACTTCAACAGAACCCTTTTCGCCTTCCTGCCTATGATTTAAAATCAGCGCAATACTTCACTTCTTGTGACAGCTAAAATCTTGGAAAACTTGATGAAGTGAAACATTCGGTAACAATAAAGCACACAAATGATTACTGTTAGCCTATTCAGATGCAGTGAATTCTGCAACCTTTCGAAACCATAGTGATGAAAAAAGGAGCCTGTAAAAATACATGCAGCGACAAGTGGCTGAAATCATCGTCTACATCTTCGTTGGAATAAAAACCTAAATTGGAAGACAATGGCAACTCTGCAGCAATCCTAATGTTTCACTTAACCCCAAATTTTCTTCTGGTATCAACTTACTCAAATTCTTTCGCTATAAGCTAGAACATGCGACTCGAGACCAGTAATTCAAAACGTAACAGTAACATGCAATACGTGTACAACATAGACAGTAATCTTCACAACCAAAAAATGTGTACCAATATAATTAATTCTACACCAGAAAGGAAATGGTTAACTTCTTAATAAGTTATGACAAACGAAGTATAATGAAAACATTTGTATACCTGACTTTTGCCATGAGTTTATCAGTAAGAGACTTCACTTTGCCAGACATCTGCTGTATGGAGTCCATAAGAACGGCATCGCATGGATTTTTCTGTCATAAATTAAACACCAAATAGGTTGTGTTCACAATCATTATCCACAAACTGCAAAATAACTAATGAAGAAACGTAAGTCATCACAGAAGGGCAATTGGGGTCACTGACTGACTGGGGTTTATTGGCACTTTCGACACAATAAGGCTTTATTGTGCCTTACATAGTTACAGTTAAGTTAAAAGGCTGGTATCAGTCAGACAGCTAATTAAAATGTTACGTATTGGAGAATACAATAATATGTGTCAAGAGTTGGGCAGTATTATTTTTTACTGTGTTCATATTAGCTGCAAGTACACAGAATGCACTCCACTGTACATGAATGACACATTCAACTTACAAAGACTATAATGACAAACGGTAATAAAATAAAATTACAGTTTAGAACGTGCATGTGAAGAGAAGCCAAAAAAATAAGCAATCTACAAACTTGCCATTGTTAACGCTTTCTGTAATAATTTATTTAATACACTGGATAGACAGACACAGAGTTACAAATGACTATTATGTGGTCCGTTCAACTTCAGAATTTTGTTGTTTTGATTGCTACTGGTCTACTTCATACTTTAGCTCGCATACACAATATCACCCCTCTTTGCCAGATTTGAGGATAAGGCTACATACTCCACTGCGAGTAACGGCTTT
>Ga0056116_1001098_pt1 | contig 10222 bp, 5 predicted proteins | sample WorMetOlspDAHAB2_FD_67352 | JGI IMG/M metagenome (GOLD analysis project Ga0056116, IMG submission 67352) | Marine gutless worms symbiont microbial communities from Max Planck institute for Marine Microbiology, Germany - Olavius sp. DAHAB.2 ...
TAAAAATCCCACCACACCTCAAGTGTGTCGCTACACTACCTTGTAAAATGTCAGTGTCTTAAAAGCAACAACTGAAACGAGACGACTTCTGTAACAACACATTATAAGAAATTAACAACAGGAAATAAACGTGTTTATTGTCTAAAACGAAATGTCGCATCCCGCAGTTTTTACATCAAATGTTCAATGTGTCCCCCTGGCTGCTAGACGACGCACTCTTAAGTTCTCTGAAGTTCTTCCACCCACCACACCACATTACCTAGCAAAACAAACACTACTGCTAATATCGGTGTTAAGTGTTTTGTTATATTGACTAAACTTATCTCTCGATAGTATTAAAATGATGTACGACTGCTCAAGCCAAGTTGCAATGCTCGATGTGTCCAACGCCATTCTTGGTAACAGCTTCAAGACGTCGACGCCACTCATTGATACAGTTATCAATGAAACGCTGTGAGAGTTTGTGCCACTCGGTGACTATCGCTCGCTTCAGTTCTTCCACTGTATTGAATTGTCGTTGGTGGTATAGATTCGTTGCTGAAGAGCATCCCAAATAGCGTAATCCAAGGGAGTAATATCAGGGCTATTTGGAGGCCACATGTGAGGTTCAATGAAGTTGATGTGCTCTTTTTTCAGATAGTCCATCGTGGTCCGCGCGGTGTGCACTGGCGCTCCATCCTGCTGCAGTGTCCACCTGTAATGACGACATATTGCTCTGATGTCAGACAGCAGACCCTTCTCGAGGACGATATTGCAGTAGTATGAGCTGTTAACTTTCGCTCCATGATCGTTAAAGACCACCTTTGTCTTCCCCATACGAGATACTCCGACCGTCACAATGACGTTGCGACTGAAGTGTAAACACTTAACACCGATATTAGCAGTAGTGTTTATTTTGCTAGGTAATGTGGTCACACAATAAAGGTTTGGTGGGTGGAAGAACTTCACGTTTACGCGCCATAAATTTATGCTTGTAACAGTGAAAGAATGGTTAAAATCGGTGCTGAATTACCGAAGTTATCCCAAACATAAAACTGAGTATCCTTTTTTTCTGGACCACCCTGTAATTATAGTTACTCTGTAACTAGTAGTCACAACATGTCATAATATATTCATGGATAGAAGAGAAACACAAACAATATTTTTCAAGTGAACTGAGCTCCGGGGGGGGGGGCGAACATAGTCTCAGGAGGGCGACTCCCCCTCCTGGCTATACATGCCTGCACCAAATTCGTTTTCGGCCGGGGTTCCGGCCCGGACCCAGCTGGGGAGCTTACAGTGCTCCCCCAGGTCTGGTCCCCCTAGCTGGTTTAAGGGCCTACTTCTAGGGAGAGGGAGGGGAGAGAGAGGGAGGGGGAAAAGGAGAAAGGGGAGAGGAAAGGAACAGGAGAAACCGGACCCCTTACGCAAATTCCTGGACCCGCCCACGACTGAGGACCGGCTGCATGAACGTCACTTAAATTTGTGACGCTACGTGACTGTTTTCTGCGTGCCGGTGTGGATTGCCCCTCGAGGAGGCGACGCTCGCGGTTCTATAGTTTGTTGATGTTTGTGTATGTTCTGCAGGTGTACTGAGCATTGGTGAATTATCGTTGATTGATAAGCAGTCGACGAATGATGATGTCCTTCTTAGTCTTCAGTACTTTCAGTGTGTTGATGAGTTTGCCAAAAACTATGTGTATCCATCACTGTGGCTTCTGCAGCCGCTGTTCCACGTCAGTTCCTATTCAGAGAAAGACTGGGCTCTTAATAACGGCTGGCAGACATTTCTTGACGTTGTACAGAAACTCGACATTATGACTTGTCAAATCAACTGCACAGCATCGTATAAGTATAAAAATTATTGCAGTAATATTCTAATCTCTTCATATCCTTATGTGCAAAAAAATACAAATATTAGCAAATATAAGAAAACGGTGATATTACTCGGCAGTACATGGACACTTAGGTGATGTATCACTGCGTAATATCTCCTTTTACAGATATTTGCTATTTTTGATGTGTAATGCCGTCTTTAAGTGGTACATTTTTGTACGCCTTATGACTTCGTCAAATATTGACCAATTTTCAAACTTTTTTCACTGTCAGAATCAGGAAAAAATTTACATAATACTAGTATTATGAAAAAACTTTTCATAACAGTTATTGAGGTGTGGTGGGATCTGTAGTGCTAGCACTACAGATCCCACCACACCTCAAATGTGTCGTTACACCACCTTGTAAAATGTCAATGTCTATAAGCAACAATTGAAAACAAGACTTCTGTAACAACACATTCAAGAAATTAACAACAAGAAACCACGTGTTTATTGTCACAGTTATTATCTAAAATAACTGTCACATCATGCAGTTTTTACATCACAATGTTCAATGTGTCCTCCTTGCTGCTGGACAACGGACTCTTAGAATGTGTTGTTACAGACGTCGTCTTGTTTCAGTTGTTGCTTTTAAGACACTGACATTTCACAAGGTAGTGTAGCGACACACTTGAGATGTGGTGGGATCTTTAGCGACAATAATATTACAAATGTTCTGATTCTGACAGTTAAATAAGTTTGAAAATCGGTCAGTATTTGAGAAATTATAAGGCGTACAAAAAGTAGGCCTATGCCAAATTTTTAGGCCAACCTATATGTTATACCATATTACGGTACTTCAAATTCTTGTGACTTGTAAAGTAATGTGAACTGTGAAGACAGTACTTGAAAAACTAGTAGTGTCTGAAAGTAGTGTCTGGTTATTTTGCAGTGACAGTATGTGCAGACTGTTGTGAAGTTGCGTTAACATTCGGCCGATTTCCTAATTTATGAATATGCAAAAGTGAACCATAGATATCTTAGCAATTCATGCGCATTTCTGTTTCCGGCGCAGAAGTTTCGTCTGGTTATGGGCAACGGTAAACAACTAAATATTCGTTTTTGTTGTATTATCAGAACTCAGAAGTGTTAAATTTTAATTACTATAGCATACGATAGGCCTATAGATTGCTGCCATAAAGTTCTCAGAATATACTACGTGAACAAAACCAGGTCCGGTTCTACGGAGAAGGGGCTAATCGGGCTTTAGCCCACCAAAGAGTGCCATTAGCAACGATCTCACTGGCTTGGAGGAGGCTAAATCAAGGTGTTCTCGAATGAATGACTTTTTCAAGATGTTACTGCTGTTTTCAGTTTTGCTTCAGCATTAGTCTCTGGTTATTTTGCAGCGTTTTGAAGTAAGACAGCATAGTTACATCAGTAGTTTTACAGTGGCAACAAATATGCTGCTGATAATACGTTTGCACCAGGGACATCACTCACATCAGCATGATTTTCAATACAGGTTGCAGCAAAAAAGTATTCCCCTACTATTTTTTGCAATTGCTTGGAATTTCAATTTACGTACATATGTAGTCATCCTATGTGCACATAACAGTCTTGTCAGCGTATACACACTGTGCTGATTGCAGCGAAGCATGCACTTAGTGATTTTAGCGTGCTAAAAACGTCAAAGAAATCACAGTAAAATTACGTCTTTGAAGCTAAAGTAATAAAGCAGCAAAAGATTGCAGTTATTACTGTAAACGTTAAAAGTACACACCCTTACAACAACACAGGTCTTTAGTCGCTTTGAAAACTCTTACCGCTTTCTCTATTGGACCCTGAGTTATAGGCTGTTACCTGCAGCATTTTCTTGAGTTCGGCGACAATATTCGGTTTTTTGGGGGAAGAGCTTGTGATAGACCTCCAACAGTTCCCCAGACATGGTATTCCAAGAGGTTCAATTCTAGTGAATTTAGATGCCACATTTCTTCGGCAATGCAATTGAGGCAGCTGTTTTTCAGCCAGTTCTTCGTGCGATTTTCAGACATCGGTAATTTGAGAACGCTAAAATCGCTAGGTGGCATCTCTGTAATATTGATATCCGCCTCCGAAATGACCTGTATTGTGTCGAGTGGGGCGTTAAACTCTACTCACTCACTCACTCACTCTGTAATATTGATAACTTTAATACGCAGGCCTAAGCTAATCGAATTGTGATAATACTGTTACGTGTGCATAGGATTCCTAAATAGGTATGTCAGTGAAATTTAGCTTAAAAATTGTTCAGGAACTGCAAAAAATTGTAGTGGTATACTTTTTGCCTCATCGTGTATGTAGTGTCCAGTATTAATTAATTTGAAAGTGTGCAGTATATGCAGCAGGATTACGGGAGTAAATAGTTTCATGATTTGACAAATATGATGTCACCAGGAGCCCAGATTTTGCAGTTGAAATGCACCAATTTCAATTTCGGCTGGGCTCCGCCCCAGACCCCGCTGTGAAACTCACGACGCTCCCAAAGGTCCTCTTAATTGGCTGGTTAGGCGCCTTGTTCTGGACAATGGCCGATGTTTGCAGTAAGATTTTGAACTTGTTTCAGCTCCTGGTTTCCATCCACTTGAAGTTTTTCTTTCACATGGGCACACAGTTTTAAAATTGTTTAGGCATTTTGTGTTCACAAGTTATATAACATATATAGGTCTAACCTACGGGAGTTGAATAATTTATCATGCTTTAGGCCTGTGTGGCATAGAGTGGACAAAGAGGCTAAGTCGGCTTTAGCCCCCTAACTTTTTTGCTCTAGAACCGGGCCTGAACAAAACTAGCAAACAGGCTGACTGGCCGTTAGAGTAAATGTAACACTTCACTTACCCCAGTTACCCAGTAAATGAGTGGCTCTTTTAAGATGGTTTACAATAATATTTAGTTGCTAGAGCCAGACCGTGGTCAAACCCTCTCACTGGCTAGCAGTGTAGACTGAGATGTGATATTCTTTATAATATATTTTTTTCTTTCTCAGGAACGGGGGTGACTAGTCACCCTTGTCACTCCCCTCTCGGTATCCGCTCATGTGACACATTTCGGCGATGAGTGATGACTGCCATTTATTTTCACGTTCTAAGTAAGTGTTTAAAATACGCAGTAAAAAGGGGGTTCATATCGCGCTTTGGTCTCACTGCCCAAATAAAAACGTCTTTAGCGACTGTCTGAAACGGCAAGGTCGGCTGTCTCAGGTCTGTCAACAGATTGTTCCAGATTCGAGGTCCAGCTGCACGTAAGGCTCTGACGCCCACGTTTGTACGTTGGTGTCACTGTTAAAATAAATGTAGGCCTAAAAAACTTAACAGTTTAAAAAATCTGTAACGGCGACACAACTGAAACAGCAAAACTTGCAAAAGGTGATATTACTTTTGCAGCACATTACTATAATGTCAACATGCTATATAAGTAACAGCATATTTTTGATATTTGCTATTTTAGTTGTGTGATGTTGGATTGGACATTTCGGCGCTACAGACTTTTTTTAAACTGTTTAAGTTTTTCTACATTTACAGTTGCTGTTTTATTACAATTTTGAGAGTCGGCATGCTTAACAGTCATCGTCATGTTCAGCAACCGTGACTTCCTGTAAAGGGGAGAGTTTTGAGCATATTTTCACCGCACATGCACATAAACGGCTATTTGCGAGCTTCCGATAAAAAATATGACCCTGTCATTCTCTTCAGCAACCCTGATTTCCTATAAACCGGATGACGTTTACGGGATATAGGCCTATTTGCAGGGATGTTAAGTCCTCGAACTGGCCTCGGTCTCGAGGCCAAAAATTACGGCCTCGGCCTTGGCCTCGGCCTCGTAGATGCTGTGACCTCGGCCTCGACTGTGTGGCCTCGTGGCCTCATTGTTCTGTAGGAAAATACTGCTTTATGTTCAGCTTGTAGCGTGTCCTCTGTGTACCTGCGAGCTCCGCTCCAGTTGAGAAAGTAATCTCACAAAGCGGACTAATGATGCATCCAAATCGTGCAAAAATGTTCGACAAAGTCCTTCGGAAACTCATGTTCAGTTTAACGAATGACATTTGAAATGCATAGCCTAATAATTACTAGTGCATGCTTCCTGTGTTATATTTTTGGCTTGGCCTCGGCCCTGGCCTCGACCTCGTCACAGCTGGCCTCGGCTTCAAGGCCAAAAATTACGGCCTCGACCAAGGCCGAAGAGAATGGCAGGGCCTCGTTGATGTGGCCTTGATCTCGGCCTTGGCCTCATGCACTTACGGCCTCGTTAACATCCCTGCCTATTTGATGTTTTCGCGCTACCACGTAGCGCGACCTGTGACCTGTCACCTGTGACCTTGACCTTTTGACCTTGACAGTGTTTATACACTGTGCGTTACATGCCCAACCTACATACCAATTTTGATTATCCTAGGGTTATCGGTTACTGATTTGTGAATTACTGAATTTGATCACATAATCCGTTAGCTGTAACATTCACTGCGTGTGACGTAACCAACCATCAGCGGAAAAACGGTCCACATACTTAAAAATCAGTGATCCCATTTTGTCTATTCACTTTGTCATTTTCATGGCACTACGACGAACATTAGCCCATAACGTTAACCGATAACCGTATTATAACCAAAATTGGTACGTAGGTTGGGCATGTGACGCACAGTGTATGAACACGGTCAAGGTCAAAAGGTCAAGGTCACAGGCACTCTACGTGGTAAGCGAAAATTGAGTTACAGCCAATTAGGGCTATAAATTTCACTCTCGCATGCGCATTATCACGTGATCTGTGCATACAGGGTCCCCAAAACCAACGCGCAGCATTTTTTGACCCCGAATTGTCTATTCACTTTTATGGGGCTACGATGATGATTAAGGGTACCTTATAGCCTAACGTTAAAGCAGTTTTCAATTGCAAAAAAAACTGTCCAGTCATAATCGGTCCCCAAAATGGTGGTTTTTCGGAATTTTCGAAATTTAAGGGTCTACATATAAAATGTCGTCATCTGGATCCCCAAAAGGCACATCCTTGGCTGAAACGACGGTTTTTTTGCAAGTTGCAAGAACCCAAAAGCGTTAAAAATATAGTAATCTCAGATTGTACGGAAAATTACGTATATAGGGACCAGAAACCTTTGAAGGGAGTTCGATAAAATTTAGTTTGCCGGGTGATGTCTATGACCCTGTCATGCATGCCAATTTTGGTTAAAGATTGGTCAGGGGGTTTTAATGTGGCGAGTGGTCGAATTTGGTCCTTTTCTAATGACTTGCGTCGTCGCCATTAAAACACTCACATTCACAGGAATTATGGTCAACTTAATTCTGAATTTCCCAAATGTTGGTTGCCATGGTGACGGTCTTTGGCAATTTTCACTGACACTATTAAATTCGTTGTCTCTGTTAACCACCTATATACTTGATGTAAAAACCGTTACTTTACTCAAGTCTTAGATTTTTATTTGAAAATTTCAAAATTTTGTTACCACGGTAACGAGGGATTGTCTCCAGTTATAATACATGTGTGGTAACGAATCTCGCGATGAACGCATACACCAAATATGACCAGATATGACCGTCCTTTACCGAGTTATTCCACATTTTACTGTAACAACGTTACGTTATGCACACACTGAAAAGCGGACGAACATTGATTTTATATCTGTCCAATGCATTAGCACTGGACAGACAATTAACTAAACAACTATAGTAATTACGATACATTTTACAATTACCCATCACTGGTTGGTGCTCTGTTTACTGTGTTACGCCTCTACCAGCAGCAGGTAAATAGATACAGCCATAAATTATACAGCTATGAATGAAACTGAGTAGAGTTTCTGCACTGTCTGTGAGACACCGCAACACACTCGTTTTATTACCACTTTTAATTTCCAGCATACCCGGGGAAGCAGGTTAGAAAAGTACAGGTGACACTACTGTCATCACAACCCACTCAATATGTCAGTCCATCTGTATGCGTGTGTTTTGTGTGCTTGTGCGTGTGTGTTAGCTACTGTCGCCAATACAACTGGACACATGGTCGTGCGGTCTTGGTTCGTCCGTATGACGCAACGTTCATGTTCTATGAATCGATGTCTGCTGGTGACGAGCAGTCATTGTCAGCCGGCGATGTGTTTCGATGGCTAGCAGATTCTCTTTCGCAGCATATTCACGTTATCACTTCACCCACGGAGCTACAACAAGACTGGCTGCTCGAGTTCCATCCCACGCGACCTCACACCGAGCACGTCCATGTCATTATCAGTCTTAGCGACTCTTCGGTCACCATTCCACTCTTCCTCTCTGTTCTCAGTCCGACATTCAACGGTCGCGTGAGGTTTGCACAGGTTACACACAGTATTGCTAGTCAGGTGATCACCGTACCATTGTGGCCAATGTCGGTTGTTGTCAGTACCAGAGATCAGACGTATATCTACGGTATGGGCGACTCAGAGTGCATGACACTAGATTCGTTGAGGTTGCTACTGACACTGCTTGCACCGAGCACTGCCGACTTTTTGGATTTCGCCATCAATGTGTCTCTGTTTCTTTTCTCTGTGCAGCCTTTTCTTGTCTTTTCTGGACTGAAGTCTCGACTTATTTGTTTGGCGTCGTTTACCGTCCGTCTATGTTGTCTCTCTCTGATGTATTCATTCTTCGTGTCATATGTGATTCCTGAGCACGAGCTGCACCTACTGATGACTGATCTGCTGCCATTCTGGCAGTACCTTGTGTTGGGCTCATTCGGTGACCTAGTTAGAAGTGACTGGCTGCAATACACCAGGGTGAACTTTGGCGTGTTTGTCGTTACATATGTTCTGTATCTGCTGCTGGTCGGATGGCTGCACCATCGGCTGTGCAGCTGGAGGAAAGCCCTGTCCAGTTTGCACTTGAGTCATGAGGTCACGAAAGATGATGATCAAGCACATATTGACTGGTACAATTGGCAGCATTTTGGAGAGGAAGACATGTGGCTGCAGTCACCAGCTGGAAGTGGTAGAACGTCGGTACAGACTGCTGCTCGCAGTTGTGCATGCTGTCAACAGACGTCACCCATACATGACGGTGCTGTTGATATGACAATTGAGGATGACATATGACAGTAAAGTGTGCCGACTAGCACATGCTTTATTGCAGCATCCCTCTCTGTCTCGTATGAATTGATGAATACGGCAGTTTGTGCAATGCAGACAGTAGGCCTATGGGGAAATGTGTAATATAGGCTGTAATAGTAAAATCTGTAAAAAGGCTGTAAATCTATCCAATCTTTCGGCTCGTGTTACTAACTCATCGTTAATGGAAAGACAATGACAACTCAAGGTCATAGAATAAATTTCGTTTTGAAATTACAAATTTTGTTTTCGTCTGGCATTATAACTGCAATAATCAGCCCAGGTTCCCGCATTCCCCTTACCGTTCAATTGCATCCACAGAATATCTGAGGTTGGGGAACGCTTTAAAGCCATTTTCTGTAGGTGGGGAACGGCGTTTCCCTGCGTCCTATGGCGCTTTAACCACTGGTAACTAGAAAAACGGCGAGTGAACGCACCTGTACTGCGTTTTGTGGCGTCACCAAACAGGTACACAGCCTACAAGCACGTAGTGTTCTTAAAACTTACGGAATAGGAGGCGCCCTCTTTCAGAACGGCCAAGTTGTGAAATAGGCGTCCAGGTCATTAACGCGTGTGGGACGTGAGAACTATACGCAGAATAATGCATTCGTTTTCAAAGTATTAACAAAATATTTTAAAAGTTACAGTTGGGCAAAAACGTGAAGTGGAAGGAACAGTGTTGGCATAAGAGTTCCGTCGTACCACAAGCCAAACTTCCAACTTCACTGTGCGTGTTCGGAAAAGCGCAAAAACAGCCATATTTTTTTCGAAAAATTCCGCATGCTGAAATCTGTTAGTTAGGCTAACTCATACGCCAAGCGGCGCGTTTGGAAATTTTGGTACTGAGGTACACATCCACAAACATTTGGCTTTACAATCGCTTCACAAAACTCAAAAGTTTTGACAGTCACTGGACTGTCAATAAAACGTCACACGTCATTTTTTGTGTCTCGTTTCTCGATTATATGTAATAGTCTAGTAAAGTGGAGTCGGTTATGAATCCAGTTACTGTTAATGAGGAATAAATTCAGAAAAATTTATTGTCGAAATTCTTAGGCCTAGTCCTACTTGTAACTTCGTTACAAATAGATACGAGGGTTGATCAATAAGTAATGAGTATCACATATAAAGACAATTTATTTTATGCACTTGACATATTCAGTGGGTAGCTTACTTCATTGCAACGATTTTAGTACAATAATGCAGTGCAACTTTTAAGCCGAAATTAGTGGGTGGGCGATTCCAGTTGCCTTCCACCTACCGGCCTCCCTCCTCCTCTCTCTGCCATTCCCCCTGCCCCTTC
>Ga0056116_1001100_pt1 | contig 10207 bp, 5 predicted proteins | sample WorMetOlspDAHAB2_FD_67352 | JGI IMG/M metagenome (GOLD analysis project Ga0056116, IMG submission 67352) | Marine gutless worms symbiont microbial communities from Max Planck institute for Marine Microbiology, Germany - Olavius sp. DAHAB.2 ...
AAAAAATTCCTACGATTTCCAGGTTTTCAATCACAATTTTATCACGCACATAGATTTTACCCATGTCGCAGTTTCAAACACAGTGACTTATGACTTCACAAACTACATCACACAAAGAATTTTTATTAGCTTCTTTTACACTGGCACAATCTAGCTGCATTTCAAACTTTTAATGTCAATTAGCACACGTACACAGGGTTCCTGCACCTACTCTCAAGGTCTTTTCCTTTAAGAAATCAAGGTAAATTCACGGCACTTGATCTATAAACTGTCAGGAAACATCATATTGTAGAAAAAGTCGGTTCATCTACCAACAGTGAGCATTTCAGTGGTTGCTATCAACATTTAATATGCTTCCACTGGAGGTTGACTGGCTCTATAACAAACTGCAAACTTTTCAAGGCCTTCTGCTTATTATCAAAAATAAATCTGACTTCTTGAGCATTTTAAAATTCAAGGCCATCTTAGGGCCAGTCTTGAATTCAAGGCTGGTGCAGGAACCCTGCATTTTGTGACAGCAATACACAAAACAACTCACTTGTTTTGACGTAGATAAACCACAGGCTGCTCATCAGCAGAACACCGATAGCAAACGCTGAAAACGCGATGAGAATGACAACGGTGAAACTGACGCCTTCGACGATCACCGACTCGTCCGATCTGCACTCGGACTCTGCGGTCTCAGCATCATTCAAACCAGAATGTGAAACGGCTGCAGCAGCTGGCTTGTTGCTAGGCAGCAACGATCCCACAATCAGCGTCGTCGTGGCAAAGCCCAATGATTCGAACACCGCGAGGTTGGACATGACGCAGAACTGTTCGCGGCTCGCACACTGCACACGACAGTCACAAGTACGCAAGTCAGTACAGTCAATACTACACAACCAGTCCATGTACTGCAGCGAGTGTTGAAAAAGGTTCGGCACTTATATAACGCTGCAAGCAGTATATGCCACCTGATCGTCGCTGTGTGGCACAGACACGGCTGGCATTCAGCCTCCGCCTCAAAACAAGCCTGTATTCACGGACTTTGGCCTGCAGCCATATGTAGCCCGAGAGCTGTTTTAATGGTCTTATGCCCATAATCCATGTAAATACATGGATCATTACACATTTACTAACCCTGGAGGGATGGAAGGCTGAATTGGCCTAGTTGGCGGACCCAAAGCGGACAGTTTACAGACTATCCTGCAAACTATAGATCGGGCTCGGATCAAGTACATCTGTCTGTCAAAGACCGACATACTAACCAATGAGCTGCGCCGAAACCTGCAGTGCACAGTTTAACGCCCAGCCTAAATCACTTTAGGTAATTTCGGAGATGGTTTTGAGAGCCAATTACTCGACTGATACTAAAGCTAAACAACACAGGGGAAAAACAGTTCAATACAACCCAACAGATGTAAACATAATAAACACAAAAAAGCTACCTGATTCTGTCGCATCTTACCACAGTCGGTCTGGAAAATGGGTGGGATTATCTGACCAGTCGCAAGCACCACAAGCACGTTTATTCAGTAAGAAACGACTGAGTTTAATGCCAAATCCAACACAGTTCATGTCATTTCAGAGGCGATGTTGACAGCTCTCGCCCAGCTGATAACGTTCGACAAACACAAAACAATTAACCTTAACAAACCTGAAGCCTGCTGGCCACCTCTTCAGGACGCAAAAATTCACAGACTTTTTCGGGGGGTGGGAGAGGCTCACTTTCAAGGACCCTCGTAACCTGTTTCCAAACCTATTCCACCTGACACAAAAGTAATCAAAGGTAATTTTGCAACAGCAGTGTGCATTGAAACCTTCGGGAGATAACTGCCGGGACCGACGGATCCAGAAACTGCGATTGCCGCCGCACTGCTGTCATTACCACGGCGACACAGGACAACTTCGCAGACGATGTTCACGATGTTCAATGCTCCGTCATCGTGCGACAGACGAAACTGGAACCGTGAAGTTTCGTCGTCCAACCATGTCACGTTGTCCGCCGTTCGACACCTGAACAGCGTACAATGGACTCTTTGACTTGCCAACATACACCAACACTCGATCAACCGTTTTTGTACGTATTTTCCAGAAACAAAAGTCAACATTTAGCATCATCGTCCTGTCTCCACCATCTAGGTCTTTAACCGAGATTGACTGACCGACTGGGGTTTAACGGCACTTTCAGCAAAATAAAGCTATATCTTGCCTTTAAAAAATTATTGTTTAGTGAGATAGTTCCTTCACCCAGTCACTTCACCCTTAAGGACACATTATAATACACACTCACAGCCTTCTTCTGGACAAAATGATCTTTTCCTTTATAAACAACGCACTAAACCACGATCAGGAAAAATTAGCTCATAAGTGCTACAGAAATTCCATACCTTTTCAGTTTCAGTATCTTTGTATTACACAACTTGTGATTATCAGCATATTTTACACAATTTGTACTGAATGAAGCCACAGCAAAACAAAACGATCACAGCACATAGTTCAGTTATAACGCCGACCCGGGAAGTATAAGATGTCGTTCTGATGGAGCGGCAAGTGGTGAATGGAACGACAACACGTTCGCTGAACACTTTTGCAGCTTCACTTCAACAGCGTCATCTGACAATGCAGTAAACACAAAACCGACTGACTGCATCAAACCTTTATAACATGACTCGATTACAACTGACATAATATGAGTAATGTATCTACATCGACCAGTGATGTTCACCAACATATAACTGAATCATTTAGCAGTGTCGCACCGTGAACGCCTATGCCATCATGAATTTAGACAGCGCAGAGTCACAAAGCATCTCTACTACTACGATTAGTTTGATAACCCGCAAATAATTCCACTGTCAAGCAGTTTCCTAAAAACTGTCATAACTCAAGTGTCGGATTCCACGAAGTAGGGCTGGCGACCGAAAATGTCTACCGCATGTTCCAGCCATCACAAAGGTTCCCCTGCCCCCAAAAATAAAACGTTCTCCTAGATTTGGCCTAACTGAAGTGGAACTAGGCTTGTTTAACAACCTGCAAACAACTGAAGACGACAGCAAACTCGTGGAATACTACCTCCTAATATATGGCATGGCTTCTAAATAACATCTGAACACAAGACAAAGTTATCTCTACATTCAACAGCCAACTCAAGACCCACCTGTTCCCGATTTTTAATGGTTAAAGACAACCAACATCAATGGCTGAAGTATGTGTAAACATTATCAGGAGCCACTGTAGTGACTCCCAACACATAATGGCACCTTATAATTGTCGTATTATTATTATTTTTTTACTAGACTTATTATTATTACAATTATTATTATTATTAATATTATTGTTATTGTTGTTGTCAGACAGAGAGAAAAAGCTCAAAAATGCGTACAAAATAAACTGAAAAAGCAACTCTTGGGAGCAGCAGCATACCTGCTGGAAAGCTGGCTTCCAGCTGAAGTTGCTCACTTCCATACACAGTCACCGGAAAGTGAACGACTTCCTTGCTGTCGACGTACAGTTTCAACTTTGCGTCGTCGCTCGACGAACCACGAGGCAATGCGCTCTTTGCCTACAAAAAAATAAAACCAGATTTTCGTCTTTTGCAACACAGTTTGCGAAACCACAATAACACTGTTAGGAAACAGTAATGCCATTTATTATGACTGCAAAACTTTGACACCTATAGCATAAAGTTAAATAAAAAAATATGGCAGAAATTTCAACACATGCCAACATGCTGCAGTGCCTCCACACATGAAGCAATAAAGTGATTTCTAGCAAGACATAGGGGCGCAGGAACATAATGAGCAGGTAGGGCAGTTGTCCTACAAAATGTGGGATTGGTAGGGCAAACTATACATTTTGCCCTGCCGATATTTCTTAACTGCATATTGTAAACCGACATCGTATAGCCTGCTACCTGATGGCATATTTTGAAGCTAATAACAAAGGTAACTAAAAATGAAAATTTTATTGACATTCAATCACCACACTTACGTCGCTTGTTCTGAAAAGTTTTTCACACGTGGTTCGTCATTTCAATACAGAAGCAAAAGCGCCACCTGGCGTGGAAAGTCGCAGCTGAAGTTGATCATGATCAGCGACTGACGATCGACACTGTCGGCATGATTAACTGGCCGCGGGTTTTCGCTCGTTTTCACGGCTTCGTAGCGAACGAGTATCTGCGGAATCCAGCGGCAGCGTTAGTTTTGTCAACGGACAGCCAAAACCACTTAACATAAACGATTTCTATTTCATCATGAGATAGAAGGCAGGACGGGCGGTAACATACAGTGATGAAACACGATAAAATTCAATTCAACGTTACTGAAAGACGACTATTAAAACACCTCAAAAGATGTGGTACTACTAAACACCACAAAGGAAGCTCACAAGGTACTGCAATGGACCATAAGGGAAGCTCAGAAGGGGCAGGATTAGGCTTCGGGTTACAGAACATTTTGTTACTCTATATTATATTTTAAATTACGTTATTCCAAATAATACTAAGTAGAGCACCTGACATGTAATTCAATGATGGTGTTACTTTTAGACAGACATATTTGTTTGTTTTAGCGGTTTGGTTATTATCTGTGTCAACCTTGGTTACACTGCGCTCCTTTCTGGTCTTTAGTATGAACCCAAAAGATGTGATCCAAAGACCTTAATGGGCAGGGGAGGGGCGAACCCTCCCAATTCTCCTCCAATACATCTCGGTCTTCAGCTGCTATAGCACTTCATGAAAGGTAGTGGCGGCCCTACTATGGATACGAGTAAAGTCCTGAATTGACTGAAAGTGCAAAGAGAACTTACAGAATTCTGGTGAATAACAGAATCGGACGACACAACTCGCGATGACTCGCAGTCAGCAGTGTCCGCAGTCAGGACGTAATGTGTCGAGTTGGCCGCTGCACGACAAGATGTGTTCACAAGACTGAAACTGTCTGCCGTCAACAGATAGCTCTGTGAAAAACAAACTTAATTTATCGCCCTTTGTCCATGCAGGTCAGGTGATGTGCTTGAAACTCTGCCAAACTCTGCTCAACATCTCAAGACTCACCGTATCAAAAATTTAAACGGAAACAATTACGAAAACACTGCATAAAAACAATAATTGCACAAACTGATACATGCTACTCAGATAAACCTTCATTTAGAAAACAAACAGGGTTTTAATACTGCCTACTGTCATCGTTATTGTTACCAATGCCTTATCTCAATCACAATATCGTAATCATAATATCTCGGTCATCATCCGTTCTTGAAGTGTACCAGTAAATCAAAGGCATATTACACTTATGTAGCACTACAAGCCGCATACTACAGCTGCAGCGGTGCTGTTGCTGTTGTCTCACATAGGCTGTCTGCGCCCACAGACTTTGACCTGCAACCAAACAGCCTAATGCAACCTTGGTCTGCCATTTAATTGTTTCCACCCCATAATCCACGTTATTACGTGGATTACTACTCATTTACTGACCCTGGAGGGATGAAAAGCTGAGTTGGCCTGGTTTGGTTGAACCATAGCGGACACTACTCACGAAGTGGTCAAATGTCAACCACAGATAAGGTGAAGTAGCCGGTATGGGTCAACAACCAGGGAAAGACAAAGACCGACGTGCAAAGACCGACGTCCTAACCACCGAGTCAAGCCGCCAGCAGTACCGACAAAAATCTCAAATACATCCATTTCATTTTGCAAATGTACTAAAACATTTTCTGCACACAAATCCAGAACAACATTATCAAGAACACAGACATTTCCTATTCACCTCGAGCAGTGATCGAGGTATAGCGACCCGAGACCAGCTCTCGCTGCACGAAATTGCCAGCGACGAGCTGACAAGTTGCCGCAGGGACTGTGCCGTGTTCGGCAAAACGCGCGTCTTCTTGCGTCCACCGCGGCGACGACCTGCACAGTTTCATCGCCACCAAGTAATCATAAGCTGTGACATAAAATGTGCACTCCATGTCGAAAAATGATGGCGTGGATGACAATTACGCCACTTTATCAATAAACCAAAACTTTCTGAAGTTACGAGTTCACACAAAGTCCGCCCATGCCGCAAGCATGCAGTGGAGTGAGTGTAGGTCATTTCAGAGGTGTATACAATTAAGTCGCATCTCCTGTTCAGTGGATGACCAACGGCATAAATAACCTTTCATCTCGCACTGCTGTTTGTTTACAATGGCCCTAAAAGGATGGAGCCAGCTCCTAACCCGCAGTAATAGGGAGGGAGCAAAAACTCGAAGGGAGCTCATTTAACTTTGTTATGCCAGCACCAAAACATGATGGGAAATGACTCAACTGTCCAAAGTAAAGCAAAACATTAAAACATACAGATAAATCATGCAAACTAAAAAAACAGACCCCATGACTTAGAAAAGTACTATATGTGCATCAATAAGTTCAATGCTCTGAAGAAAAACCATGGCCTCAACCAGAAAAACACGAGCCTCATCAGAGGACTGCTGTGAAACATACGTTTGCCGTCAATATTCACTTCCAGCTGGTTGGCGACCTCCGCTAAGGTGTACGACTCCAATCGGCCATACTTTTCCGACGTCCAACGCATCAGAGTCCGACCTGAGTAGCTGGAAAGGCGCTCCGCAACTACGCGGAATGGTTCCGATGTGAAACCGCTGCTTGTAACGCGCTGATCAGTCTACACATAATACAATATACACTTGCAAACAAACGTAAAGTCCTTCCCGAGTCAACGTGACAATGTCACAGTGACATATTTATATATTAATTTTATGATAGACATCTTACACATAGCATAACAAGTAAAAACTAACATAACAAAAATATTGACAAAATCCTGGGGAAAAAAGATAACAACCATACAGACATTAAGCACTGCCAAAAACTCAGAAAAAAATTATTTCAAAATTACATTACAAACCACGAATAGCAGTTAAAACATGAAGAATAAAATGAGAGCCGCTAATTTAACGCCACAATAGTCCATGTAACGTACAAGAAATATCTACATCATCAACAGCAAATCTTTGGACCATCAACATTTCATCATGGATCATGAGCAACTCACGTGCACAACTGGGAGGCAGTTAGCTGGTAAGGACATTAGTTTGGATTTACCAGCACTTTCAGCATAAATAGGCTACATTGTGTCTCCGAAAGTACATTGTAGTTAAAAAGTTTATATTAATAAGTTATGGCACAATATCTGCAGCAACTCATCCCCTCGTCGCTTGCAACTTCGAAACATGACTTAATGCAGGATGCATAAAAGAAAGTTGAGAGACAGAAAATAACGCAATAGCAAACGGAGCAGTACAGTAAATATGTTTTTTTAATATTTGATATTGCAAATACTAAAATACTGCATTCCACTGTACCATACACTTACAATAACGTCGAGACTGCAGTGAAGTCGCTGTATGCTGATGTGCCAGTGCACGGTGAAATGCGACTTCAGTACCAGTACAACGTGTCTCACTGATGTGCGGGACCTTGATGACAAGTTGACTAGGACATCTAGACGTGAGTCTACATCATGGTTTCCTACCATCAGCTCAATGATGTGAACCACCCTAAGCCACAACAAAACAATTGAATGTTACCAATATCGACAACGGCATATTGGTCCGACAATCCGACATGCCACACTGACTTGACGTCCGCGATTAACCACCTCAAGCTGGAGGTTGTGGCGCACTGATGTCTCAATGGTCGGGAAACAGATGTCCAGCCAGGCACATCTCCGTTCCACTTAGCAAAATCTATTGCACTCACTACGGCACTGACTCAGCACGTAGAGCTGGTCCACCCGGGAACAGTCTCCTGGGGCCTTATTTTTGAAAAATCATAAAATTGTCACAAATTCGTCATAAGATCGTCGCAAGAGATCATAAAGTTACGATCGTAAATAGAAATAGCAACCAATCACAAGCTCTTAAACTAGTTTGTTTACATACGTGTTACTTCCTTTTACTTTTTCATTACTTACAAAAGCTAGCAAATGCGCCATTTGTGTTTGTTTATGTTTACGTTTTGCGAATCATATTTTTCTGTCATAAGGAACATAATCATGAGAAAGTAATTTACAGATATAATAAAACATCGACTACTACCTTCTTAGTGTCATTTACCATGAAAGTAATAACACTGTCAACTAAATACAAAGCAATACAATGAAAAACTATAAACAATACTGCAAATGTACTACCAATCACCGAATGACAGAAAACTTGCGCAAAATTTACTCTGTGAAATTACATAATGAGAGCTTAGTTCCAGAATAACCAAAAGTATTTTTTTTCCACAGAAACACAAAGCTGTCAACAAACCTGCCGCTTGCGTTTGGCTCATCAGAGACAGTACATCCTCTAACGTTCTGAGGAGTCTCGTAGAATGTCTCAGCACTCGACATGAAACCCAAATTCTCGCACGTTTCTGACGCCGACTTATCTACAACACACAAAATGCACGACATGCAGACTCGCGACACACCAGAAACTTTTTTCAATAGCCGCTTTCGGAAGTAGACTTTTGAAGTGAATCCTAATCTAGGCATTTTTCCATCTCATACAGCCTTCAACAACACAATTCAAGCAAGCTGTCACACACTCCGAAAGACGTCCACCCACTAACTCAATGCAGGGTTCCTGCACCGATTTTCCAACACAATCCGAGACATATTTCGTCGAGAATTCAAGGCCAATTCAAAGCCCTTGAATGATCCTAAATATATCATATATAAAGTACTACAAACAGTAGTCAGTTTTTTACCTATCGTAAACTTTTCAGTAACCAAATGCAATTCCTGTTAACTATTTTAATCTGCTTCCAACGGCAGAGAGCTCACTGGCTCTAGCTACATTCCACATTTTTCAAGGCCTTCTTCTTTCCATCTTCAAAAATGTTTCGTGGACTTTTTGAGTGGATGTGTTGACGGTGCTTGAACGAGGTTGACACGGGGACCATGAATCAGATACAAAAATGTGCAGTACAGTATGGCAGGAACAAACAGACACTGTACCTAAGCCGACACGAAAGGTGACCGCGTTAGCTGCCGCGACGCTTCGCAGCGTTGTCACCGCGTGAAATCTACGCCGGGTCCACAACATCAGCTCAAACGCGGACGTTGGCAAGTCGGCTTCATGAATGGTCAGTCTGAGATGGCGCTCTGGATTCACACGAGAGTGGTTTGACACCTGGCACAAACAGATACATCGATTTCAGTCACACAGTTGCGGCTCCGGAAGAAAAGGCGTCACCAGTAAAAATTCAGCACTTATATAGCCACACAAGCCGCATATGCTCCCTCAGTGGTGCTGTGACTCAGAAGGGCAGGCGTTCAGCCTAGGCCGGCACTCACGGACTTTGGCCTGCAGTCATACACGATACGTAGACCTAGTCTGGCTTTTTAATGGTCTCTACTCCTCATAATCCACGTTAACACATTGTTCACACACAATAATTCATACGGATTACTTCAAAGGCAGGTACTATATTAAATATTTCACTAAACAGAGTTCAATGCAAAATGCTCGAATAAAACATCGTTTCTTAAATAAGGCGTTGGGTTAGGGTTAGTGTACGGCTATACAACAGAGTGTGTACATTGTGGGCAATGTGGGTGCAGCCTCACCCGACTATAATCAGTTACTCAAAATGACAATGTATAGTATCAAGAACTTTGCATGGATCAATAGCCGAGCAGCAGAGCATCTTGATCCAAAGTAAGTAATAATTAAAGTATGGCTTTCATATCAAAGCATTAATTAGTGCATTAATGCGTTAAACAATTAATCACAAGCCGTTAAAAAAATTTAATGCTTAGTGAAATAGTTAGTGAAATAATGCTGTCGTTAGCTACTCTATACATTTGGCAGGAGATCGCAAGTGTCCCTGGAGATCTAGGGTTGAACTCCTAGCAGCTCCACATTCAAGTGCAACCCTGCGCATGTTGTATAAACACACCGGTCGAAGGTCCACTCAGCTTTCTCCTCTACATGTAACAGTAAAACGAAGTAATAAGTAATAATACAATGGCGATGGATGAAATTTTGCCTATAGCAGCCTACTGGCAGACTTAAAAGGTCAAGTTTGCAGCTTGTCTTATAGGCAGCCAAGTGGCACTGACCGACTTTCACTTGGATGACCTAAGTAAACTCTCACAATAGTTTTACCACAGACAACAGCATTAGAAATATTGTCCTGGAAAAATAATAATAATTATTATTATTATTATCATTA
>Ga0056116_1001101_pt1 | contig 10206 bp, 5 predicted proteins | sample WorMetOlspDAHAB2_FD_67352 | JGI IMG/M metagenome (GOLD analysis project Ga0056116, IMG submission 67352) | Marine gutless worms symbiont microbial communities from Max Planck institute for Marine Microbiology, Germany - Olavius sp. DAHAB.2 ...
ATGGGGAGGCGTCACTATAGAGCATGTCTACAGGGGCCTCTATAAAGGGACAATTAGAAAATGTTTACTATTGTAAATATTAAAAATTAAAATCTTGCTTTCTAGTGAGCCTTTCGCTTCATTCTGTGCGAGATTGGCTACATATAATATTAATCCATTTGTATATTTGAGTCGTTGTCACATATTGTCGATTTCTGCCCGCTGAACAACATTGACGGTGGTTTACAACGTCTACACAGTGCAGACACAGCTGATGTTGATTGGCTGACGTTATAGTGTCAAACTCCATCTAAAAGACAAACAAACAAAAAGAGAAAAAGACAGACACAGCTTTTTGTCTTTTTGTCTTCGTCTCTTTGTCTCTTAGATGGAGTGTAACACATACGGCACATAGAAGCATGCGAGACAAACAAATCTTTGAGCACTAGTTGAGTCCATTCTTGCGTTTGTTAAATTGTGCGTTATTTAATATCCAAATCTGTTAACAGCAGCAAACAACTGTTTCCATTTTTATGCCGAAATCTGTGTTTGGTTACAGTGCAAACGTATGGTTTTATTTTCTGTACTGTGTTCAGACGGTACTCGGTGCAGGGACAATTACGGTTGTGCGCACCAGTGTCACAGCACGGCAGAGGGCACGCGCTGTGCCTGTCACCATGGATACCGACTTCATCCCAACGGAAGGGACTGCATTCGTACGTGCCCAACAAAACTGTTTGCTATACAGGGTGGCTCAAAAAATCACCCATCGGGCAAAATGCAACTTCTTGACAACTATGTGAGATTTTTATGCCTAAGTTTTCTGATCTATATGAGACCGGTCCTGCTACAGTTTGGATATTTTAGGTATAAAATCTCGAACGGTACGGTTGTTAATACGTGGCGTTGTTGTCCGTTTGGGTATTTGTTGAGGCACCTGATCGTTTTAACAAGCGTTCTTTTTACCACGAATTTAATTAGTTTGTTACAATCTCTAGACGTAGAATGCCACAGTTTTTGGCGACCTTGGGTGAATTCTCGGGTCTGAAGGTCGCGGTTTTTTATTTCTTAGTATAATCGCAGTGTAACAGGGTTTGAAATATTATCATCATACAGAAATGCTTACGCACCGGTAAAATTGCAACCTCTATCAACATCACTACTGGTAACGGCTACAAAAACCTTAAGCTAAACAATGCCACTGCAGTAAACAAACGTCGGACTATTATCGGAAACGACTTTTTGTGTGGCATAACTTCTAAGATAGCATTTAACCTGTGGTGTGTATGCATATGCAATGATGCTATTCAGCTTCCTGTAACCATGGCAATGGTGGATGCGAGCATCTCTGCATTGAGACAGCGACATCGGTGATCTGTCAGTGTCGAAACAGATATGTGCTGGCTGCTGACAAAACCACCTGCATACGTGAGTCTGCATCCGCTGTCAATTCGCACGTAAATGAATTTCTGTAAGTAGTCGTTTGAAATATTGAAATACCGTAAACCCCTAAATTTTCGCATGCCCTTTTATATTGCGGTTTTTTAGTGGAGACACATTTGCTGCCATTAAATTTTGCGTTTTGAGGACCTGTAAAAATCCGTGATACTGCCGGTGATAGTAATCACCGTAATGGACGCACAATATTTGCGCCCCTTATTTTCGCGTTTACTTACTTTCCCGCGAAAATCGAGAAAATAAAGGGCGCGCGAAAATTTATGGGTTTGCAGTATGCATGATTCTTAATGTGATATTCAAGATAGCTTCAGGATCGATTCTCAACTATGGTTCTTTTTTGGATCTGTATTTATATGTTGTTATGCATCGCTTTTTTGTTTCATTCTTAGTTCTCTTTACTTTTTTATATCTTCGTCTATCGCTTGACGGATAAAGGTGTTCATAAACAGGCGTTGTCTGTTTTCTGGTATCGACGCTACTGGTCGTTTCCCTGCTCTGATTGTAACCGTATACCAAGTGCCGGCTGTACCAGGAGTTTGTCCGCCTCAACTGATAATTACTTTTTAACCAGGCGAAAATCCCTAGAGGTTCAAAAAATAGCAGGGGAGAAGCAAACGCTTGGTATTCCGGCCAGTCATCAATCGATCACCAATAAAACTGTTACGCTGTGAAATCGAATTGAAAACATTGCATCATAAATTATCCACAATGTTTTTTTTTTCATTTATGCGTTTCTTATCGTTATTAACGCAGGATCGTGTGAGGTGCAAAACGGAGGTTGCGAGGACGTGTGTACCGATACGGCGCAGGGACCTCAGTGTTCATGTTCACCTGGATTGCTGCTTAATAACACTAATCAGCGCACCTGCATAGGTAATATGTAGGTCCTTACTTTTTCTATTCAAAGAGAAAAGTCAGGGCCAGATTTAAAAATTTGGGGCCCTGTTCGGAAAAAAACATGGGGCCTACCGAGTATTGACAGGATCTAAAAGAAAGTCCAAATGACCTTGTTCTGTTAAATTTCTGTAACTAAACACAGGCAGAGGTCTTAAAGATGAATCTGACACACTGTAAAACTAAGAAATTGCTCATGTGCGCACCTGAAAAACTTTTGCATCGAGTAGTGCATACCTTCGACTAGTTTGTTCTGAGATAGTTTCCTAATTTTTACTAATAGGCAACTTTGACATCAGAAATATTTGAGCACACGTGTGGGAGCTCCTAAAGTGTGGGGGCCTCTGTTCGGCCGTACATGTTCGAACATTCCTTAACGCCTTCGACGAGAAAAGGTAGAGACGGAATGATGTCATTGTCATTTGCCGCCGAATTGCATTTCATGCGTTGTTCAAGTTCACTTTGACACGCGAGAGTCTCATTTTCTCCACGGAAGAACCGAACCGCTGGCCACTCCCGCTGTTATTTTTAACTTCTTGTTTGTTTTCTCACTTCGGAATTTTTACTACTACACGTGTATATAATTTCCTGTAATTTGATCTTATGTTCGCCTGAGCAGTTTTCATGTACGTGTGTACTGTTTTCTCTTTGCTTCTGTATTTTTAACGTTTCCGATCTGCTCGTAAGCCTTCTGTCTATACTGTGGCTGCCTTGCGGCGTAATAGACGATAAAAAGTCATAATCACAATGGTGATAACGTTTATTGCGGTGATTGTGTCTTCGTCGGCGACCAAGCGTTTTGCGTTGCGGCGGCAAAACCTGGAACAGTCTATCGTCAGAAGTGACGTCATTAGCGACACTGTCAGCATTTAAACTTAAACTTACAACTTACCCTTTTTCACTTTCATTTCCCGGCATGTAATATCTCCCTATTCCCCCATATTGTTATACAGTGCAGGGGCGAATCTAGGAATTTGCGTAAGGGGGCGGTCCCTCCTGTTCCCTCCCCTTCCCTTCCTCTGCCTTTCCTTTTTTCCTTTTCCCTCTCCCTTTTCCTACACCCCCTTCTTCCCTTAGAAATAAGGCCTTTTACACCAGCGAGGGGCCTGGGGAGCGCTGTAAGATCCCCAGCGTGGTCCGGGGCAGAGCCCCGTCCGAAAACGAATTTGGTCACTTTAAAACTGCCAGAAAGCCACTGGTCGCATTCATTTTGAATGTTATGAGTACTATGATTTACAGTAGAACGATCGAAATTTAGCATTAGCTAACATGACCGTGAGTGACGCGCCAGTCCATCTCCCAAGGGGGGGAGCCGACTGTAAATTTTTGATGATGATGATGATGTGGCATTCGTGCGAAGATGTCGACGAATGTCTGGAGAGCAACGGAGGCTGCAGCGACACGTGCTTCAATGTACACGGCGGTCACGAATGTCTCTGTCGCGAAGGATTTCAGCCGGATCGCCACGACGCCGGCGCCTGTCTCGGTACGATAGTGTCCAACTCCGTCTAAGACACAAACGGACAGAGGAACAAGCGGACAAAGAGACAAACGGACAGACGGACAGACGGACAGACGCCAGGAATCGAATTTTGTGTATTTTTTATCCCCACCGTTTCCTTAAATTTCTATGAAACATTGCGCTTCGTTCTCCGTATAGGATGGACGCCCCTGACAGACATAACGGACAAACGGACGCGTATCTTTGTCCGTTTGTCCTCTTGTGTCTTAGATGGAGTTTGACACATTTTGACACATAGTGGTGTCCGGCTGTTGGCGAATAAATATTGTTGGTGACGATGTTGTTGTACTTTATATGTTCCAGGTGATGCTTGGGTTGCAGCACTTCACACGCTATGGGAATGGGATATGACGATGCAGGGGATTCTTTAAGATAATGTGACTGATGGGGACGTCAGGCAAAAAGGGCACGATCGTGGCTTTAAAAGGGGCACTCCTGGGTCCAGACTCATCTCTGCGGGTGTATACACTAGACAAAGGTGCTAGATCTGAGGCTTTTAGCATAAAACAATTTTATGTTAAACAGTATAGGCCTACGTATGTATACTGTTGAACGTCAAATTTATATGCGTTTTAAAAGCAGTTCTAAGAATGTGTCTTAAGAATTTGGTCAAACTTTCTTCAGTCTCTTTGTTGTGTCCAGCGACTGTCCGGACCGCTGATGGAGGAACTTACAGCGATTGAGGAATTGATCAAGCAATCAATCAATTACTATTTTATCGTGCGCCAGAAAGTTGACCAGAGAGCAGGCCAACTTTGTCAGCCGCACACAGGAATAACTAAAACTGATAAAAATAGAACTAAAACATAAAAACCGACGAGCAAGTAAGTCCAGTAAACGGTATAGAGCCATGAGATCAGTCCGACAGACACAAACAGACTAAGGTGGAAGATAAGATTTTCTGAAAAGGTAAGTTTTGAGCTCAGAGTGAAACAGTGAAAAAGTGATGGAAGGTGATAGCATTGTGTAGTAGCAAGTTATAACGGCATGTTCAAATGAAGGTCGCTGAGAGGGGATGTATAATTTGGATGAGGAATGCAAAGAAGAAGAGTTTTTTTCATGTTGAACTTGCTGTTCATGCTTATGTGCGTTCTGTCTTGATGTGATATGTGAGGTGTTCTTGTAGTGACTCCCGATGCGTTACGTCGTCCAATAAGTCGTCGCGATATTATTGGTACTGTTGCTGCTGTTGTTGTTACACTGAGAATCATTGTGGTGTTGACTGTACAGATGTGGACGAATGCGAGTGGTCACCGTGCGATCACATCTGCGTCAACCACGTTGGAGGCTTCACTTGTCAGTGCTACGAAGGCTTCCAGCTCTACGGACTCACGCACTGCGCCGGTCGATAGCTTATAATATATGATGAGTTTGTATAATACCATGCCTCTGCAAGTGTGTAAATGGACGATTCGTACCGCGGTGGGAGGGGCGATGGGTTGTGGGCGGAGCTACGCCACGCACCTGCTGCAGCCTGCGTACACAATAATTCTTACGCTAACTATAACTGTAACTGCAGCGAGAAGCAGTTTAAACAAACCTGCCATTATGGCTATATTTTCATCAGTTTCGAGCACAAGAATATAATAAGTTTGTATAGAATATTCTATGTGTGACCTAATTTGTGACGTGATCACTTGCTGTGTTTGAAGCTGCGATACGGGTAAAATGAACGCATCTGATAAAATCATGTTTGAAAACGAGAAAAAAAGAGAAAATATGGAAATAAAAATGTTTACATAAATCGCCATCTAAAAGATCGTTTAGACATAGAATTCATAGCTTGCTCACTACTCAGGCGAGCTGATGCCAGAGGAAGCGCAAACATCATTTATCGTATCTGACGCATATCGCTAGTTACAAGCCAGCTTTATTGACGGGGTTTCACTTTGATTTAATGATTATTCGGAAGTGGCTTACTTTTTATCGGGCCACCCTCTAAATGTCACCCCGTGTACACAAGCATTTGTACGACAGGGGGTGCACTACTGCCGTTTATACCTATAGATATCGACGAGTGTTCACTGAACAATGGCGGATGTGACCAGCTCTGCTCCAACACGGTTGGCAGCTTTTTCTGCGCTTGTCGGCAGCAGTATCAACTTCACTACAACCAGCGCGACTGTCTGCGTGAGTTACGTTATACAAACCCCTTCCAGTCGAGTGCTATAGGCTACAGGATATAATAGTCCGACCGTAAATCTTTGGAAACATTGCTATACGACCGAACTAATTACAAAAAAATGAATAGAATACCTCACATGTTACAAAGGAACTGCAAATAACCTCGTTACGTTTATAAAAATGTTTTATTACTTTGTATGTGCAACGTCACTTAAACTCACGAGAGCTGCTGTTTGACTAGTTTGTATTACACAACGCGCAATTTACAGAAAACGAGAAAGTTTGCAAGTGTTCCACGGACGCACAACAGTTTCAGTGACCGAAGTTTCAGTGTGTGGAACAGCCTGCCACCGTACCTACGACAAGACATGAACTTCGCGCGTTTCCAGCATAATGCGAAATCATTTCTTATTTTGTTTGGTTGTTAGTCATCCACGGCGCATCGTGACTGTTTACTATTCTGCGCCATAGAAATACTCTTACTTACTTACTTACAGCGTGGCACATAAAAGGTAGAACATTTCGTTGTCACTCTTATATATCCTGTGTATATAGAGAGTGGCCCAAAAAGTAAGCCACTACAAAATTTCAAAAAATTGTGTTAAATCGTATTAAAGTCTGCCAATTAGATTAGATTTCTTCAAGAAATTAAAGAAATGATCAAGCACTATAATATTATTTGTCGGTATTAAATATTCTCTTCGTTTTAAGCTACTGTTTTTTCCACAACTTTAAATAACATATTCTGTTTCATATTGCTTATTATAATTTATGTCATTATGTGTGGACCAAGGTAAAAAAATAAAGGTAAAAGTAAAGGCTTATAAACACTTATATATCGTACCGCAGCTGCAGCCGCGCTGTACATCACAGACAGAGCGAACGTACAGCCTATAGATCGTAGGCTAAGCCTGCGCCCACAGAATTTGACCTACGACGAACAGTCATATGCAGCCCTGATCTGCCGTTTAAAGGTCTCCCCCGTAATTCATGCAATTACATGGATTACTACTCATTGGCTGACTCTGAGGGATGGAAGGCTGAGTTGGCCTGGTTGGCTGAACCATAGCAAACACCTTACCCATAACGTTGTCTGAAATAACGACTGGATTGGATAAAGCGAGGTGACGGTGTCCGTGAGTGCATTCGAGGAGTGGACTTCGTTTTTAAAAATATTCATTTTTTAACTTTTGTTTCTGAATTTCAGCACAACCGAGCGAGTGCCAGCTGTTGCCGGTTTCTTACAACACGGAGCTGAATTGCAGCCCGGAAGTGACGTCACCCCGCAGCGAGGTCACGTGTCGGGTCACGTGCTCAGCTGGTGCCCGGTTTGCATCAGATCGATCGGAATACACGACTAGCTGTGGGCCGAGGACCAACTTCACCTGGACTCACGAGGCGACGTCACGCCTCATACCGTCGTGCTCAGGTACTACTGCGACAGAACACGATCGCGTTGCTATGGTAACAGCATCATCATCATTCAGAATAGTCGTTTAAATCATCGTCTAGAAACCCGGAGGGTGCAGTAGCAGATACAAGGGAGGGGGGCAAGGGGTAACGGTCGCCCCGGGCGGCACTTTCGGTAAGGCGGCATTTTAGCTAAACATACATACGTTTTTAATCATGTAAAATATAAGCGCTCTCGTAGAAGTGCACATAATAACGTTTTTTTCAATGAAACCAACACAGTAGCGTATATTCTACAATTGCATGGAAATAATTAAACCGTGTGAAAACTTTCCAACCTTGTCGTGCAAATGCGAAACAAAAAAAGCAAAAAACGCGTCGGTATGGTGTAGGCCTATAATATACTATACCATAGGGGCGGCAAAAATGTGACCTGCCCCGAGCGGCACGTGCTGCTGGTCCGCCACTGGGAGGGTGAGATATGGCTTGCTTGAAAACTGCAAAATTATCAACTTGCTTGATAAAATAAATAATCACTTTAATATCTCCGTGGGTGTGTGACAAACTTCTCAAACCAGTAACGATTTTATCGCATCTTTTTTGACCCTTTCCAATAATTCCGATAATCCTTATCGTATTGTAGTATGTAATGATGGTATAAACGCTGTTGCTCTGTGGTTTTAAGCGTTACCTGAAAACGTTCTTGTTCGCTCGTTATTTATATATGAGTCAAATATTTAACAACACTGCAACACGGTAGGGACTTTTGACTCCTAATCTAAAAAAATTAGAACAAATGCTGGAACGGCTACATTTCATCCTCGGGGGTTGTGTGGATGAATGTACCCAAGACAGCGACCGCATTGTAGCGTTGAATTAAAACAGAGAGTGGCTGAAAGAGGGATCCACTCTTGCGGCGGTCATCTGTGAGTTGTGTGGTACGCCTTCCAAGGTTGCTTAAGAAGTCCATTCTGACCTTATTATTATTATTTAAATTTACTATTATTATTTTACCAGGGAAAATCCCTGTTGGCTCAAAAATTACAAAAGTAAATAACAAAATTTGTTTGGTGGTGAACCCTACTCTGGCCGGTAGTCATCAATAAAACCATCTTGCAGCAAAACCGAATTATAACGTTGCACCACGACGGAGTGAGTCTGAGTGTGTAGAGTTTAACGCCTCACCCGACACACAACATAGGTCATTTCGGACGACGGAAGTCCGTTAGAATAAAAAATAAAATAATAGCCTAATCTTCTTTGCTGTTGGGCTCAGATGAAGTTGTTGCTCCGAATGCTGAAATGGTGCTGCATCTACTGCTGTTTGTCGATCGCTGTTCGAGACATCGTCAGCGTCATCATCGAACCGTTTCAATCGACACTGCTCTCTCCACCATCATCTCACGTGCGTTTCTTGTTCAGTGTTCACACGGAGGTGCGCCTACACCACGAGGCTAGCACTAGCACTGTCAGTTGCACCCTCCCGTAGGAGCCATTCAATATTTGCGTTACGCCTTTTCGGGCAAATTTTAGCCCCTCCCCCCCTTGCCACATTGTTACATCCTGCTGACCCCCCGATGATTACATCACGTTTGACCAACCCTCCCCTTCGGTCCGGTTGAAACAATATGGTGCTACAGAAATGTGCAAAGTGTTATTATTTTATATTCTTTTTTCAAGTTTTAATTCTGTCAGAGCGCAAGTGTTTTCTGCAACTGAAATTGACGTTAATTCACTCAAATTTTGTATGCAGCGTTCAAGCTGGGTACCGTATAAAGCAGCCGGAGTCTAAACAGACTGAGTGTCAGACGACACGACTGTAGTCAAACAGTCGAGCTGGAGTGTACGTATACGCTTAGATGTGACCCCCGCCTTCTCCTGTCAGAAACTGTCACGCTCTACATGACCCTCCCTCTCCGCCGACCTGACGTAATTATTGAATGGCCCCTTATCCTTGATGCACGGGAGCATACCATAAGGGTAGAAACATTTCCTTTACGATGTTGCGTGACTATAGTCTGTCCGCTGATCGAAAATGTGGAAAATGTAAAAAATTGAGAGTCACACAACAACACGTCTCAACTTTTTAATTACAGCGACGCTCTCGATAATATCACCTGATAGCTGACCTGCCATTAAGTTTGAAATATCATTTTATGATGCAAACGAGGTGATTTTTGCGTTTTAAAATATAGGTCCACACAATAGGCTAACTAACAACTGTTCTTAGAGAAGCATATTTAAAGGTGTATTCACACTTGCGATTACAGGGTGGCCCAAAAAGTAAGCCACTACCAGATGATCAAAAAATCGCATTTAATCGCATGAAAGCCTGCCAGTGAGTTTAGATTTATTGGGAAAATTAAAGTGTGAATCAAGCACTATAATATTATTCGTTGGTGTTAGATATTATCTGCATGACCTACTTTCTGACCTCAATAACCATGCCTGACCCGCAAACTAGCGATATGCGTCATATACGGCAAATGATGTCAGCGCTTCCTCTGGCATCAGCTGGCCTTAGAAAGCTGTGAATTCTATAGATTTATGTAAAAGTTTCTTTTATTTCCGTATTTTCTCCTTTTTCTGGTTTTCAAGCATGATTTTGTGGATGCGTTGATTTTACCCGTATCGCAGCTTCAAGCACAGCAAATGATGACGTCACTAATTAGTTCACACAAAATATTTAATACAGACTTATTATATTCTTATGCTCATTTTGTAGTCGAAATTGATGATAAATCTAGCCATAATGGCGGGTTTGAATACGATTTAGTGATGATTAGTGATAGTGGCTTACTTTTTTGGGCCACCCTGTA
>Ga0056116_1001102_pt1 | contig 10203 bp, 4 predicted proteins | sample WorMetOlspDAHAB2_FD_67352 | JGI IMG/M metagenome (GOLD analysis project Ga0056116, IMG submission 67352) | Marine gutless worms symbiont microbial communities from Max Planck institute for Marine Microbiology, Germany - Olavius sp. DAHAB.2 ...
CCTCTGATCCCCCCAGTGGTTGCGCCCTTGGCAGGGCTGGTGGCAAGATGTATATTGTCATACGTTGCAGTTTGTGAAGGCACCATTCAGAGTTCTAAAAATAGTAATATGGAATACGGAAGTATAGGAACACGATGTGAGCTCACCCTCACCCAGTATGGTCTGCACTTGCGACGACAGTTGCTGTCGCGGGAAAAACAATTAAGCACATCACTTCCTTGTTCTGTTGCCTAACTTAGTCCGAAATGCCCGGATAACGATAATGTGGCATTGTAACAAACTGCATTTTCATGCTGTATGTCTGTGAATCCGTTGCACTGCACTATCAGTTGTATGTCGCTGTTTTACGTCGCTATAGACGCCGCTCAGATGATCAGAAATGCCTTCACTGTCGGCGACCGAAATCGTTTATATAGCAGTTAAAAATAGACACCGGATGGCGAAGATGTGATTGGTCTGGTGTACACGTGACAGCGACGAACCATGACGCTTGTGTGACAGGAGCGCTGAGAACGATACGAGGGTCGAGGAGGTTTTCAATGGGTCCAGGTCGTGATGAGGTCGCTATAGCACACAGTCATTGTAACGTCGGCACAACTATACAGTTATATAGTATCACTTGGAATGGGATGTCGAGTTTTGCGCATACCGCAACTTCAGCTCGCTTTCTCAAGGTAGCCTATGCATCAGTATTTCGTTTATTTCGTTTATTTGCGCTGCCACTACAGTTTATTGATAATAATTGTCATTTAAGCAGATCAGCTGTAGCGGATTTATAGACCTACGTGCAGCCAGAATTTGCCAATTTCTACTGCTGAATGATATGCTGATTCCTGAACAACTTATTGACTTTCTTACAAAATCGTCTACTGTCAAAATCTACTGTCAAAATCGTCTACCGTCAAAACATTAATACGGTTTATTTGCACTTGACGATTCAACACTACCTGTATGATAATTGGAATTTAGCATCATAGTTCTTAATGTGTTAATTACTCTGTAGCCAAACCGCAAATTCTTTAGTCTATGATTGGAATTACATACACACAGGACCAATTCGAAGGAAATGAAAAATGCGGAACTGCGTGAAATCTGGGACGGTATTTAAAAGAATTACTAGAAGAAAGTTTTCTTCAATTTTCCTATAGCTAACTCGAACTATTCTTTCGCCTTAACTGCAACGGAATCAGTATCTGCCGCATGAAAAGGAACATTAAATGTTGCGCACGTTGCATCGATCACGTGGTTCAACTGGATGTGTATATACGGTGGCCCAAAAAAGTAAACCACTATCTATTATCATCATTAAATCATATTAAAAACCGCCAGTGCAGCTACATTTCTCATCAATTTTGCTTATAAAATGAGCAAAATAATGTTATGAGTTTGTATTTAATACACTATTGACCTAATTTGCGACGTCATCGGTTGCTGTGTTCGAAGCTGCGACATGGGTAAATCAATGTATATGACAAAATCATGATTGAAAATCAGAAAATAAAAGAAAATATGGAAGTCAATGCAATTTTTACATAAATCTCCATCTAAGAGATGGTTTAGGAATAGATTTCACAGCTTGTTAAGTCGAGTCGATGCCAGAAGGAGCGCTGACATCATTTACATTATGTGATGCATATCGCTACTTTGTAGGTCATTGTTATTGACGTCAAAAAGTAGGTCACGCAGAGAATATTTAATACAGACGAATAATATTATAGTGCTTGATCATTTCTTTAATTTGACGAAAAAAAATCTAATCTCATTGGCAGACTTTAATACGATTTAATGCAATTTTTTGATAATTTGTTAGTGGCTACATTTTTGGGGGCCACCCTGTAGATGCGTTCACGCCTGCAGTTTCTGCGTTGCGAGCGTTACAGTGTCAGCGCCAAAAAAAACCTTCTTTCCTTCCACATACAGAGTGGCCCAAAAAGTAAGCCACTGCTGAGTAATCGATGTCTGCCAATAATGAGATGGATTTTTGTCGTCAAATTAAGAACTATAATGGTATTAAACATTCTATGCGTGACCTAATTCGTGACGTCAATTACTGTGCATGAGGAGCCAAACCACACAGCTTTCTAATCCCAGCTTCAAACGCAGTAATTAATGACGTCATGCATTAGGTCACACATAAGCTTACAATATTTAATAACAACTTATAATATTCTTGTGCTTCCATTATACTCAAAAGTGATGAAAAATCTAGCCTCACTGACGGGTTTTACTATGATTTAATGATGATTAGGCACAGTGGCTACTTACTTTTTGGGACACCATGTAGGCTATAGGCCTATATAACGCCTGTGATGAAGCTGACGAAACGGTCGCTTCGCGCGCGACCCGACCGATGGATCGGCGTGACTGTCTTTAAATCGCCAACGCTACACAATAATTGTGTCGAGTTTCTTCATTATTTTTTTGCGATTTGGTATTTCTGTATATTGAATGTATGGACCAGTACCGCATTTGTACCTTCTACGAATCGGTCCGTTTAAATTTCATTCTTGTCATTTCTTTCAAGTTACAAATTCGATCACTTGCAACGTGTTAATGCCCCAGTTTGTGTTAGTTGCTGGTTTTACCAGTGCAATTATTATTTATAAAGTCGTTTTGAGAAATCGTTGGATTGGACAGGCAACGCATGCAAACGACAGAAATAAGTATGACGCACAGATTAACTTTTCAATTATGGAATGCGTTGATGTAATTAGTACATTGCTGCCTTTGACGCGACTTCTCGAACACTGTTAACCGGTTAATTTGTCGTTGAGCGATACATTCTCTAACTCTTATTCAGCTCGCGGTAAGCCGTGGGGGACGACTAAAAGTGAATAGCTGGCCGTTTCGGTTCACTGATCCAGTATGCATCCAGACACTGACGGTAGGCGCCGGGGGGCGGGAGTAAATTATGCAGCGCGTGAGAGTATAGGTAAGAAAAAACGAGGGGCAGGGCGGATCTTTAGCATTTGGAATCACGGCCCGGTGAATCCTTGACCGTACATGACCGACAGGTGCAGGTCACACTGCAAAGAATAATTACTACCAGCAGAATGTGACCACAAAGCCAGCCAGCGGCGCCTATGAGTAGAACTTTCACCCTGCTTTTAAAGAAACCAGTATTGGCAAAGGCATACAACGAACATCGAATATAACAAAGAAGGCTGCAGTGAATTGCTAACTGTCAAACTCCATCTAAGAGACGGACGGACGGACGAACTGTCCGTCAGTCTGTCCGTCTCCTAGATAAAGTTTGACACGAACGAACGAACGGACAGACGCAGAGACGCACAGCCTCAGCGCACCAACGACGTCCACCGCGATCGCCGCCGTCACACCGTGTCGACGTCGCTGCGACTCGTCGACCGTGTCAAGACACAAACGGACGGACGGACGGAAAGACGCCGGGAATAGAATTCATGCATTTTAGCATTAAAATGTGACATCTGGTGGGGGCAATAATTTTAATGATTTTCATGATAATCAAGTGACCAAATTTCGTGTATTTATTGGTTGATTCCGGATTTTTATTTCCCCATTGAATATCTAATATCTACTGCTGAATGATGTGCTGATTCCCGCATAGGATGGACGCCCCTGGCAGACACAACGGTCAAAGAGACAAATGAATGAACGGACGGACGGACGGACGGACGAAGAAACGTGTCTCTTCGTCCGTCCGCCCGTCTCTTAGATGGAGGCAAGGCACAACGGGTGATGCTACAGGAAATTCTGTGCTCAACCCTTCGGCGCAGCCCTTTGCAACCACTTCTGGAAGATCAACAGGATCCGACTAGTGTTACCAGACAGTTGAGATGTTACGTGACAAATGTGCGTAGCCTTGGTGATAAACTTGCTGGTTTACATCATTTTCTGTCAAACCGTTTTCAGTATGTTAAAGTAGATAAGTGTTATTCATCTATTTTTCCTTTTATAAGCGGTGTCCCCCAAGGCAGTGTGCTTGGTCCCTTATTGTTTATATTGTATGTTAATGATATCTGCACTCTGTCCCCAGCTGGAGTCACTATCAAGTTATTTGCAGACGACACCAAGTTATACACAGTTTTTAGTGATATAATTTCTGCTAGATGTTTACAGAATTGTCTGACAGCAATATTCGATTGGTCTGAATATTGGCAGTTAAAACTGTCTCCATCTAAGTGCAGTGTCATGCGAATTACACCTGTTGCTCAACATCCTACTAATAATGAAATTGAATACTATATTGGCCAAACAAAACTTCCAGTTGTTGACCATATTACTGATCTCGGCGTTGCATATAACAATAGACTTAAGTTCTCCCCACATGTTGACAACATTGTCTCTAAAGCCTCTCTGCGAGCCAAGCTTATACTTCGTTGTTTTCAGCCGCGTGACTGTGTTACTCACCAAGGCATTTTGTGTTTTTGTCCGACCTCTCCTTGAATTTAGTTTTGTTGTCTGGAATCAAGTCCTCGAACAAGACATTATTAGAATTGAGTCAGTCCAACGTAGATTCACGAAAAGATTAAGTGATCTCCGTAATTTCTCATACACTACTAGATTGTTATATCTGGGCCTTGATAGTTTGCAATGTCGACGCACTAAAGCTGACTTGTCTATGTGTTATAAAATTATTAATAATTATATATGCACTCAGGTTGTTTCCCTTTTTACTTTTTCGTCTACCAAACAAACCAGGGGTCATTCTAGAAAATTAGACAAATCCCGTGTCTTATCTGTTCGTGACGGTCATTCCTTCTCCAAACGCATGTCAATGTGTGGAATTCTCTTCCCGAGCGTGTTGTGATGTCTAAATCTGTTGGGGACTTTAGACATCAAGTTCATAAGTTGCACTTTTGTGATTACTGTGGGAATGGAGTATAACGTATGTTTTTGTGCACAGTTTGGTAATCAGTTTGTTCACTTTGTAGGGGCTCATGTTAGTGTAGTAGCCTATGCACTCACTGCCTTTGAGTCCTGCTGGCACATTTAGCTGTATCTGCTATGTTTGAGTTATTATTGGTTTTACATTATGCATTGTTTCCTGTAGGCCTACTTGTGCTGGCAAATAAATTGGATTTGATTTGATTTGATTTGATGAGTTTGACTCTAACCGAATATTACGTGACTTTAACTGTTGCAGTTGATGCAAGACCTGCAGAACTTGCTGTACATCGATGCGCTGGCCCGAGGTATGATGCTGGCCGTCTCTGAGCAGGGCCACGACAGCCAAGCGATCAGACCGGAGGCACTATCGGAATGCCGACCCACAGCAGCAGCCGGAAACTGGTACGAGGAACTGAGCGACATCGACGGCCTCTTCTTTGGCGACGTCAACAACACATCTTCGTTTCCGGATCCGGATTTTCGATCACGTGACGACACAGCTGAGACGTCGTCGCAAGATGAAGCGGCATACGCCGTGGCCAGGGCAGAATTGCTGCCAGATTTCATGTCGACATTTTGCGGCATATCGGCCGGCGATGTACTGACGCCAGAGTGGGAATGTGAGACGTCGCAGATGTTTCATTCTTGTTCGCCAGAGGCCGCCACCACCAACACAACACCCGACAGCTACCCGATCTCTCCGCCATCCACTCCAGCTGAGGTGCATCACATTCCAGCGCCATTCCAGTTCTCGCGTCCGTCACGCACACCAGCCAATGGCACGATGAGGCACGATGGCAGATCCATCGGTCGACGTCGCTCAACCGCCGAGGGTAGAACTCGCAGACGAAGCATGCCGTCAACGTCGTCATCATCGGAAACGTCATCGATCGTCGAACAGTTACAATGCCTGTCTGCCAATTGCGGCAACATGTATGGTGAGGCACGTGAGCGTAAGTCATTCAGTCACACAAATGCATCCACACCATCCTCCTCTTCCTGTTCCTCCTCCTCATCCGCATCCAGAGCCGTGTCAGCATCAGCAGCAGCAAGGCTACCGGCAATGCTGGTTGCGGGCGGCGGCGACCCAGTGTTTCCATGTCCATTCGACGACTGCAGCAAAGTGTATGGCAAGAGTTCGCACCTGAAGGCGCACTTGCGCACGCACACCGGAGAAAAGCCATATCGCTGCACGTGGCCCGACTGCACGTGGAGATTCGCTCGGTCCGACGAGCTGACGAGGCATTATCGCAAGCACACTGGAGACCGACCGTTTAAATGCATTGTGTGCGAACGAGCTTTCTCGCGCAGTGACCACCTCACGTTACACACACGAAGACACCAAGAGTGACCGCGCGTAGAAGAAAGACTACCGCGCTGCAAATGGTCGCTTGCTTCGCCACGACTTCGTCACTCCATGCAAGAGTCTGAAACGCATAAATCGGTTGGGATTTTCGTGGCGAATTCCATTCCGATACATTCACTTGTAAATGCTTCGTCGACTTTTTGCTTTGACCAAGTGTTAAAAATGCTGATGTCGGGGATAAGTCACAGCACGATAATGCCCCCACAGTTCGTTACTGCTGCCGAGCGCCGTCGACGATGATTGTCCAGCGTCGCCAGGGCCGGATCAAGGAATTTGCGAAAAAAGGGGCCGGTCCCTCCCTTTCCCTAGCTCCTCTCTCCTTCTTCTCTCCCTTTCCCCCCCTCTCCCTCTCCATTAGAAGTAGGCCCCTTATACCAGCTAGATGGTCTGGGGAGAGCTGTAAGCTCCCCCAGTGGGATCCGAGGCGGAGCCTCGGCCGAAAACGAATTTGGTGCGCTCTAAAGCAGTCAGAAAGCCACTGGTGGCGATCATTTGGAATATTCTAAATACCATGTTTTATAATAGAACGATCAAACCGTGAGTGACGGCGTCAGTCCGTCGCCCAAAGGTGCAAGGGGGGGGGCGGAGCCGGCTCGGCCCCCTCTAAATCCGCCACTGGTCGCTGCTGCTCATGACCCTACACCCGTTTCAGCGACTACACGAGTACACGTATCCTATCCATCTCTGCCGACGTGACCTACAGGGTGGGTCCAGAAGGTAAGCCACTTCCGAATTTTCATTAAATCGTATTGAAAACCCGTCGACAAGTCTATAGATTTTTTCTTCAAATTTTAGTTTGAAAGAAGCACCAGCTAGAATATTATCAGTAAAATATGCGTGACTTCATCAGTTATTGTGTTTGAATCTGCCATATGGGTAAGAAAAGGCCTATAATGATGAAATCGTAGTTGAAAACCTGCAAAAAAATTAAAACTGGAAACAAAATAATTTTTACTTGAATTTACATCTAAAAGGAAACGAATTCACAGCTAAAGTATAAGGCAAATGATGAAAGAAAAAGCGCCGACATCATTTCCGATGTCAAGCACAATAATTGACGTCACAAATGAGGTCGCGCATATAATAATTAGTACCAAGTGATAATATTTAATAATAATATGACTGACACTTTAATTTGAAGAAAATAAATCTAATCTAATTGGCAATACGTTTTATTGATGATTCGTTGGTGGCTTATATACTTTTCGGGCCACACAGTAAGTGTCCATGAATTACATCGGGTTCTGAAGACATTATTTGTGTAGACTGCGGTGCAAAGTGACTCTTGATATTAACAACTAATATTGATATTAGTTGATTATTAGTTAAAATAATACTACTTACTTAGTGGCTACGAGAAAGATGCGACGAATGCGACACTGATAGCGACCGCATTTTAAACCCATGAATTCTATGAAACGGTTCGCCTTCCTCCTTTACAATTACCGTTATTCTTTGTCGTCAGATATTGCGCTTACTATAGCTTACGAACAAAGCAAGGACAGGCACAATTGCCAAGGACAAATAATATGAAATGAAACAAGGCACATAAAATAACAGTCTGTCCCTTTACTTAACTTTTCGCTCCTTATCCTTCCGATTATTCTGAATCTGGGTAGCGTTGCATGGTTAAGCTACTGAGTCGGGGTAAAGCCTAACTGACTATCGGTTTTTCGTGCGGTCTAAGCCAAGAACACTGCATTGCATGAGCATAAGGTTATGACTGTACTGCAGTTTTACACTACACTTTTAAGCACCTTTTTAATGACCGTTATCATTCCATGCACAGCGTCACTGTGAACGACGTGCTTCCTGTGTTCTGTCCATGGGTTCTGACTCACGTTTAGTGTGCGTTGTATAATATACGAGTGACGCGCCCGTAAAAAGACATCTGGCGCATCTGCAATTAATGCAAGCGCGCAGAAAAGAAAACACAAAACCACCTGATTTTATTGCATATAACTCAAAGCGACTCGTAACTACGCGAAGCCATTTATTCTTCGATCATTCTTTTTCGTTTCATCTCGCTTCATTTTAAACTCTTGCATTGCAAATTCTTAAATGTCCATTAGCCTTATCGAATATCTCATAATTTGCTGTATACGGGATTGCTTATTGATAATTCGGTGAAAATAGCGTAAAAGCCTTCTCGTTATAACAGAACCGATGGGGAATCTCTAACAAAGCGGATGTCTGTAGGACAGATCGAATTCCCGGAATTTGCTCTATAACAGCCCATGCGCCAAGCTGTGTGTGACTGAGCCAATACATACACTGTACAATCGCTGACATTAAATATAGCAAATAGTGCGGAAGGTATACACGACGAATTAATTAAATGTATTAATCAGATATTCAGGAGGAATTCTGTACAGAAACCGCGCGACACACGTTTGGGATATTAAGTGGAATAACTGTATCAGAGGAGGCATAAAACAATGGACGGCTTTTTACAATCGTAATGAACTAAAATCCAGGGAAGTCCATCTTTCACATGTTACCAGGCATTTTTCACAATTTCACAATAATTGTCACGATTCTATTTGTCTGTTGGTCCGTCGGTTCGTCATGCAGGTGACTTTGCCAAAACGGATAAACTTCTATGCAAATCATTCGTCTGTGCACTGTTTGGCGGCCGCAATATCTTTGTTTTCTGACACTGAACCAGCGGAACGCCGTTCTGACGACTTTTGCTGGCGTTCCGCAACCTCAGACTCGCGCTCCTGTATAGGCGTTCGTTATAGGCCTAGGCTACCTCAAGTTACGGTTGTCAAAATTTAGTGTGTATAGGCCTACTGCAGTAACATATATACGTGTAGGCCCTATTACCAGTGAGTAATACCGAAAAGTCAGGTAGATGCTGATTACGAAACAAATGATATCTTAGTAAACCCCAGGTCTCGCGTACTTACGATGCAACTTTTCTAAAATTTATACTTCCACCACATAGGCCTACTTTGAAGTAATTTAACCACTGCACTTAACGTTATTCCGAAATTTCGACGGCTTCACCCCATAAAAGACACAATTAACTATTGTGGTCCTTTCGTGCTGTTGGTGAACGCATAATCGTGACAGCTAAAAAGACATGGAAAGTCAGCGAGTCACAGATTGCATTTGCCCGTCGGTGTGTGATATGCTGATGTTCGCTGATGAGCTGAACAGGCAGTCGAAAACAGTGATCACAGCGGTCTGTGAATGCGACTCAAAAAAACGATGTCATTGACAATGAATTCTTTCGTGAAATTGTCTCCAACCACCTCACTCAGTCAGTGTCGCATCTGTTAGCAACGCTTGACTTCACTGCAGAAAATGAGAATTCTGCCGTCGCGCGTTTTGTGACTATCGCGATTGCGCAGAATCCGATTTAGACGTTCGTTGGACACCAAGGGGCTGGGGCAATTCAAGTTTGGGTGCCCTAGAGGTGTAAACAGATACGTCAGTAGGATAGAAACAGTTATTCAGTGTCAATGACATAGGCCTACATGTACATAGATCTATACAGATTCGTTTATTAATCTGACATCATGCGCATCTGATAAAATGATAAAAATTGTGAATAACATAAAATAAAGTAAAAAAAAAGATGTGAATGACAGTATCAATGTTAGTGTCAGTAAGAATCTTCTGTAGCATGTCTATCGCCGAAGTCGAACTACAGTGTGAGTCGAAAAAACAAAGACACCCTACTCATGTCGACAACTTCACGAAATATTAATCGATTTTCAAAATACTTTCACTGCTAGACTCACTACAAATTTTGCTACAAAATAAGCATTATATGTATCCCACAATACCTTAAAGATGTTGCTGCACTACCTTGTGAAACCAAAATGTTTCAAAAATCGTATAAATTCAAAGATACAGTACTGAAGGACGTTGTTTTGAAGTATTTTTGCGGATATACTTACTTAAGTTCTTTTTCTCGTCAAATTAAAGTGTCAATAAAGAATTATGAAATATCACTT